>JAAUYH010189794.1_pt1 | contig 274798 bp, 271 predicted proteins | sample 7278061 | NCBI WGS metagenome assembly JAAUYH01 (sample SAMN14350203, study PRJNA611818) | marine sediment metagenome | isolation source: surface marine sediment (0.6m) | place: French Polynesia: Moorea | collected 2018-08 | reverse complement strand
GCGCGGAATCAAGGCCGAAGGCCGCCGCGCCATCGCCGACCCGCCCCGAAGGGGAGGCGATTTGCTGGCGGCGCGTATCGGATTGAGGTCGTTCGGACTTTGCCGGGATAACACGAGCCGTTCAGAGGTTTGTTTCGCCTCCCCGCGGGTCGGCGATGGCGTGGCTCCTCAAGGAGAATGCGACGTCTGGTCCAGGCCAAATCCGGCCAATTACCTCACTCCAAGGCGGGCAGGTTCCTATCAGCTGGACCTCGCGCGCCAAACGGCTAGGTTCTGGCACGACAGGACGCGAAAGGGGACGGACATGCTGGTAGTGATTTCGCCTGCGAAGCGACTGGACTGGAGCGCGGTCGACCGCTCTGCACCGACCGAACCTGCCTTTCGACAAGATGCCAACCGTCTGGCGGCCCACGCACGGCAGCTGAGCCTGGTCAAGCTGAAGCGTCTGATGAACCTCAGCGATGATCTCGCACGTCTGAACCGCGCCCGATTTCGGGATTTTCGGGATAATCCTGCGCCGGAGGCGACGAAACCGGCTGTATTCGCCTTTGCCGGCGACACCTATCTGGGGCTCGAGGCGGCATCGCTTGACGACGAGGCGCTGGCCTATGCTCAGGATCATCTGCGTATCCTGTCCGGCCTTTACGGCGTTCTGCGTCCGATGGATGCGATTCAACCCTACCGTCTGGAGATGGGCAGCCGGCTAAAGACCCGCCGCGGCAGCAACCTCTATGACTACTGGCGAGATGCACCGGCGAAGGCACTGAACGAGGCCGCGCAGGCCATCGATACGGATGTTCTAGTCAATTGTGCAAGCCAGGAATATTTCGGCGCCGTCGACGCCCAGAAGCTGAAATTGCGGATAATAGAGCCTGTTTTTCTGGAAGAGAAACCGGGCGGGCCGAGGATCGTCAGCTTTTTCGCAAAAAGGGCGCGCGGCAGCATGGCGCGGTTCATCGTCGACCGGCGGGTCACCGATGTCGAGGGTCTGAGGGACTTCGATCTCGGCGGCTACGTTTTCCGGCCGGAGATGAGCGACGGCAACCGGATGGCATTTGTGCGCGCCGAGGCTCAGTCCGGGTCCTTCAGCGAGGCGTCGTAGGCCACCAGCTCGACGGTGTTGCCCTCGGGGTCGGTCGTGAAGATGCCGCGCCATCCGATCCAGCCGAAATGCTGCACGCTGTAGGGCTGGCCGATCCGGTCGTACCAGTCCATCGCCGCCTGCTGCTCGTCGAACGGCAGAGACAGGGCAAGATGATGCAGCGACGACCGCGCGCCGGTTTCGGGCGGACGGTCGCCGGTTGGGTGGATGTCGGGCCGGCCCTCATCGTGGCGGAAGAGCGCCAGCACCGAGGTATGGCCGCCAAAACCTTCGGCGATCTTGAAAAAGACGATCCCGTCGCTGTGGTCGCCGTGCAGCCGCTCTAACCCGATAACCGACTCGTAAAACACCGCCATCGCAGCGACATCCGCGCAGCGGATCGCGATTTCGCCCAGGGCGCGTACCCGGAACCCTCGTGCCGACGTCATCTCGTCACTGTTCCAGACCTGCCGCTGTCACGCAACCGCACCGTCTCGGATGACTGCAGCCGACCGCAGGGCCTTAGCCGCTGTCAGTCACGGCCGTATCGGTCAAGAGGGCAAGCTCGTGCCGATGGATTCATCGCGATCTGCCGGCCCAGGTGCTTAGGGAAGCATCCAATTGCCATGGCGTCCCTAAAAAAGACATTCCTGGCGTCGCGTTCCGGCCGGTCTTTCTCAGGTTCCCGTCGCTTGCATCCCTTCTGGAAAAACCGACCGGCATCCGTCCGGCACCTCCTCGGCGATCCGGTCAAAAATCGCGTCCTTCTTCAGCGGTTTGGTCAGATAGTGATCCAGCCCCGCCGCAAGAATGCCCTTGTCATCCCCATCCATCGCATGCGCCGTCAGCGCGACGATCGTGGTATGAGCCAGCCCTTCATTGGCCTCGATGGCCCGAATTTGCCGGGTCGCCTCTTTCCCGTCGACCTCGGGCATCGAAATGTCCATGAAGATCAGGTCGGGCCGCTGTTCCCGGAACGCGTCGACCGCCTCCCGCCCGTTGGTTGCGAAGGTCAAGTCGATATCCAGAGACTTCAAAAGCTTGCCAAAGACCAGCCGGTTCGTCTTGTTGTCTTCGGCAGCCAGAATACGCATCGCACGTGCTTTTGCAGGGTCCAACGGTACTTTGGGACCATCCGCCGAAAACGCCGACGCCCGGGCCGTGTCCGCGGCCGTCCGCGGTTCCTGCAGACGCGCAATCTCTGCAAACAGCTCCCGGCGGCGGAGCGGTTTTTGCAGAACGCGATCGATTGCCTCCGTTTCGCGTCTGGTGTGCCTCGCAGCGGCCGAGAACATCAGGATCGGTCCGGGAAAGCCATCGGCCCGCAGTTTGGTCGCCACGTCTTCGCCGGTCATGTCCGGCAATTGGCTGTCTGTCAGCAACACGTCGCCGGGCCCCGGTTGGGCGGCTATGGCTTCGACCCCGGACCGCAGCGCCAAAACCTCCAGGTTTTGCATTGCCAGCTGCTTTTCGACGATCTGCCGGTTCACCGCCTGCCCGTCGACAACAAGTGCCCGGCGGATCCAGCCAGGCACCGGCTGCAGCGGCGGTTCCTCGGTTTCAGCCACCGGCAGCGTGAGATGAAAGCCAAAGCTCGATCCTTTGCCGACCTCGCTGTCGACCCAGATTTCGCCGCCCATCAACTCGACCAGCCGCCGGGTGATGGCAAGGCCCAGACCGGTCCCTTCGAATTTGCGGTTGCGTTCGTCCTCGACCTGGTTGAATTCGCCAAAGATATGGTCGGCCATGTCTGGCGGAACGCCGATCCCGGTGTCTTCGATGGTCACATGAATCCGTTGCGCGGCACCGCCCTGCACTGGCAGGCCGACGACGCGGACCAGCACATGGCCCGCAGGCGTGAATTTGATCGCATTGCCGATCAGGTTGGTCAGCACCTGACGCAGCCGGCCGGGATCGCCCACATAGTTCGTCGGCAGGAACAGGTCGAAATCGACCAGCAGCTCAAGCTCCTTGCCCTGGACCGAGGGACGCAGCAACATCAGGATTTCGTGGATTGCGCGTTCCAGATCGAAGGGCTCGGGATGGAGTGTCAGCTTGTCCGCCTCGATCTTTGAATAGTCGAGCACGTCGTTGATCAGCACCAAAAGCGCCTCGCCCGAGGATTTGATCGTCTCCACGAAAAGCCGCTGATCCGCGTCCAGATCGGTATCGGCCAGAAGATCGGCCATGCCGACGACGCCGTTCATCGGGGTGCGGATTTCGTGGCTCATATTGGCAAGGAACGCGGATTTGGCGCGGTTCGCCGCTTCGGCCCTGCGGCGGGCGTCTTTCAGGCGCTTCTCGTTCCGGATCGTGTCGGTGATATTCAGCGCCAGCGAGACCATGTCGCCATCACGGGCGCGGCGGTCGACAAGCTTGACGAAGACGCCATTCCAGAGCCGGATGACACGAGGTTCGGCGACCTGACCAAGCCACCGGGCCAGCATGTCCCCAACCCACTCCGCGCGGCTTTGATCGCCGATGTCGACAATGCCCTCGTCCGCTGCCAGTTTCAGCATCTCGGCATAGCCGATACCGGGGCCCACACTGTCGAGCCCGTCAAAGGGCCGCAGATAGGCCGGGTTCGCCGCAATCATCACGCCGTCGGCATCGAAGACGGCGAAGCCATCCTGAATGGTCTCGACGGAATCCCAGAGCCGCCGTTCGGCGATCACCAAGGCGGAATTGGCGCTCTCTAACTCTGACAGGACCTGCGTCTTTTGCTCCTTGAGCGCCTCTGCCTCAACCCGCTGCTCGACAATCTCGTCCGTCAGGCTGAGCGCATGCGCCGAGAGCTTGCGGTTGGCGGCCGAAAGTTCGGCCTGCTTCAGTTCCAGCAGGCGTTCCGCCGCCATTCGGGCGCGGCGTTCCTTGGCGAGGATATCGACGTTGGTCATCGGGCGGCTCTGTTTTCGGGCGCCACCATGACGTGTCTTGCTGAACAGCCGCTTAACCGCGGCATCGGAATCGTTGCCAGCCCCGCCCCGGCTATGCGACCATGGTGTCAAAATTCCACCGGAGGCAACCATGCGTATAGGCCTGGGCATTGTTCTTGTTCTTTCTTTCCTGGCGCCGATGGCTTTGGCACAAAGCCCAATTCCCGATCGAAGATTGGCCTTGATACGGGATGTGGACCTGCCCGGAGGCGATTTGCGGTCGATCTTCGATACGACCCTGAACGCTTGCGAAACCGCTTGCCTGACCGATACGCGGTGCGTGGCGTTCACGTTCAACACGCGGTCGAACTCCTGTTTTCCCAAGGGCGAGATCGGCGAAAGCGCAGTCTATGAAGGGGCGTTTTCAGGGCGCGTCCTGACCACCGCGGCCGGAGTGGTTGAGCGGGGCGAAATGCGGGCGGCGGAACTGGACATCCTGTCCGAGGGCGACCTGACCGGCGCCCGGCGCATGGCGCTCGACCTGACCAACAAGCATATTCCGAACAGCTGGGCGGTGGCCGACTTGCTGCGCTTTGCCGCCGACGCTCGCGGAAACGGCAATATAGTCTCTGCCTACCGCTTCACCGGCGCAGCCACCGTGCTCAGCGATGCGGCGGACCACTGGACCGAATACGCCCGGCTGGCATTGGCGATTCAGACCGACAAGCGGTCAGAACGCCGCGATTACCGCTATCGCGCTCTGATGGCCTCGGTAAACGGATATCTGCGCGCGGACAGCGGGCCGGTACGGCACAATGCGCTGGTCGTCCTGGCCGAGGCTTTGGAGGCGAATGGCCGGGGGCGCGACATGATCCCGACACTGCGGCTGGCTCAGGCGATCACGCCGCGCGCCGACACCGAGGAGATGCTGGACCGCGCCATCGCGAAACACGGGTTTCGGATTGTCGAACACACCGTCGATAACGATTCGGCACAGCCGCGAATCTGCGCCGAATTCAGCGAGGATCTGGTCCAGGCGGGTGTGGATTATGCCCCCTTCGTGCGGGTGCCGGAGGCGGAGTTGGCGGTCGAGGCGGACCAGCGCCAGCTGTGTATCAGCGGCGTTGTGCATGGCGAGCGGTATCGGGTCACGTTCCGCGAAGGCCTGCCTGCCGCGGCGGGCGAGGAGCTAGCGAAGAACGTCACACTGAACCTCTATGTCCGCGACCGGCCGCCCTCGGTCCGGTTTCCGGGCCGTGCCTATGTGCTGCCCGCCACTGGCGAGGTGAACATCCCCGTCCAGGCGGTGAACGTCACCGAGGTGGACCTGCTGCTGCGCCGGGTCAGCGACCGGTCGATCCTGCGGGCGATTCAGGACCGCTTTTTCGGTCGTCCACTGTCGCCCTGGGAAGAAGATCGGTTCGGGGACCAGATCGCCTCGACGGTCTGGGAGGGTACCGGCGATGTAGTGCAGGAACTGAATCGCGAAGTGACAACCCGACTGCCGATGACCGAGGTTGTCGGCGACCTGGCACCCGGCATCTATGCGCTGCAGGCCAAGGTGCCCGGCGCCGATCCCTACGACAATCCCGCCGCGACGCAGTGGTTCGTCGTCAGCGACCTGGGACTGGCGACCATGGCGGGGGCGGATGGGCTGCATGTGTTCACCCGGCATCTGGGGACCGCGGCGGCCGCCGAAGGGGTCGAGGTCACGCTGCTGTCGCGGTCCAACGACGTCCTCGGCACCGAAAGCACCGACGCCATGGGGTATGCCCGGTTCGCGCATGGCCTGATCAATGGCACCGGGGGCGCCGCTCCGGCCATGGTGCTGGCCAAGACCGGCAGCGACCTGACGTTCCTGTCGCTGACCGACCCGGAGTTCGACCTGTCCGACCGTGGCGTCGAGGGGCGCAACCCGGCGGGACCGATCGACACCTTTCTGACGATGGATCGCGGCGCCTATCGTGCCGGTGAGACGATCAACGCCACCGTGCTGACACGGGACGGCAAGGCGGAGGCGATTGAAGGTCTGCCCATCGTCGCGGTCCTGACCCGCCCCGACGGGGTGGAATATGCAAGACAGCTATCTCAGGACAGTACCGCCGGTGGCCACGTCTTCGCCTTCCGAACCTCCGGCACGGTTCCGCGCGGATCCTGGCGGCTGGAGGTGCATGCCGACCCCGACGCCCCGGCGATTGCCTCGACCAAGGTGCTGGTCGAAGATTTTCTGCCCGAACGCATCGATTTCGACCTGACGCTGCCCGACGGGGTGATCCGCGCCGACGACGCGCCTTTGCTGACGGTCGACGCGCAGTATCTTTTTGGCGCGCCTGCCGGCGACCTGCCGATCGAAGGCGAAGTGCTGCTGCGCGCGACCAGAGCGTTAGACGCATTTCCGGGATACAGATTCGGGCGGTATGACAACAGCGTTCAACCCGAGGTTTGGTACATGTCAGGAGACCTGCGCTCGGACGCTGATGGGCAGGCCAAGTTCGGCATCGAATTCCCAGCATTAGAGACGCATTTCCGTCCGATGGAAGCGGTGATCGCAGTCCGGGTCTCCGAGGGGTCAGGCCGCCCGGTCGAACGCAAGCTGACCCACCCGATCGCGCCCGCGACTCCGGTCATCGGGATCAAGCCCAACTTCGACGGCACGCTGTCCGAGAACACCGATGCCTCGTTCAGCCTTGTCGCCCTGGATGCCGCACAACAGCCGATGGCAATGGGCGTGCATTGGACGGTGAACCGCGTCGAGACGCGGTATCAGTGGTATCAATACGACGGCAATTGGGAGTGGGAACCGATAACCACCCGAACGCGCGTCGCCGACGGCAAAGCGACGCTTGGCGACGTGCCGGTAACGGTGACTGCTCCGGTCGATTGGGGCCGGTATGAAATCCGCGTCGAGCGGACGGGCGGTAACTACGTCGCTGCTTCGACGGATTTCTATGCGGGCTGGTACGGCGCTGCGGACGCCTCCAGCACGCCGGACATGCTGGAACTGTCGCTGGATGCCGAGGCCTATGCGCCCGGCGACACGGCGCGGCTTCGGGTCGTGCCACGCTATCCCGGAAAGGCGCTGGTGACGGTGGTTTCGAACCGCCTGATCGACATGAAGGCGGTGGATGTCGCCGAGGGCGAGAACCTGATCGACTTGCCGGTGACCGATGCCTGGGGCGCAGGCGCCTACGTGACGGCCACGGTGATCCGGCCGATGGACGTCGATGCCGGCCGCAATCCGGCCCGCTCGCTGGGGCTGGCGCATGCTGCGGTCGATCCGGGCGAACACCGTCTGACCGCAAGCTTTGAAAGCCCCGCCGAGGTGGAACCGCGCGGCCCGCTGCCGGTGGCGCTCAAGGTCGATGGCATTGCGCCCGGTGAAACGGCGTTCGCCACGATCGCAGCGGTCGATGTCGGCATTCTGAACCTCACGTCGTTCAAGTCGCCCGATCCGAGCGGTCACTATTTCGGCCAAAGAAAGCTCGGCATGGGACTGCGAGACGTTTATGGCCGGCTGATCGACGGGATGACCGGCTCGTTGGGCAATATCCGGTCCGGAGGCGACTTCGCGCCCGAGGCCGGGCTGGAGGCACCGCCGCCGACCGAAGAACTCGTCGCCTATTTCTCGGGCCCCGTCGAGGTGGGCGCGGATGGTTATGCGCGGACCGAGTTCGACTTGCCGTCGTTCAATGGGACCGTCCGGCTGATGGCCGTCGCATGGTCGAAGACCGCCGTCGGCGAGGCAGAGGCCGAAGTGCTGGTGCGCGATCCGGTGGTGGTGACCGCCAGCGTGCCGCGGTTCATGGCGCCCGGCGACCAGTCGAGGCTGCTTCTGGAAATCGTGCATGCCAGCGGGCCTGCCGGGCGCATCGGTCTGGATGTCGTGGCGCAGGGCATCAGCCTGAACCGCGCGGTGCCGTCCGGATTGAATCTGGCGGAGAACGGCAAACAGGTCCTGTCCATTCCGATCACGGCCGATGCGGTGGGCCTTCAGACGATCGAGGTGACGTTGAACTCGCCCGGCGGCAAGGTCCTGACCAAGACGCTGACCGTCCCCGTCGAAGTCAACGATCCGATCACGGCACGATCCAGCCGGTTCAGTCTCGCATCGGGCGACACGTTCAGCTTTGACAGCAACGTTTTCGCCGGCTTCCTTCCGGGCACCGCCTCGGCCACGCTGGCCGCCGGGCCCATCGCCCGGCTGGACGCGCCTGGCCTTCTGGAAGCGCTTGACCGCTATCCCTATGGCTGCACCGAGCAGGTCACCAGCCGCGCCATGCCACTGCTTTATCTCGACGAGGTGGCGCGGGCGATGGGACTGGAACAGCGGGACACGCTGTCCAACCGCATCGACCAGGCGATCGAGCGGATTCTGACGAATCAGGCACCGAACGGCGCTTTCGGGCTGTGGCGCGCGTCATCGGGGGATTTCTGGCTCGACGCCTATGTTACCGACTTTCTCTCGCGGGCGCGTTCGCAAGGCTTCGACGTGCCGGATATCGCCTTCCGCTCCGCGCTCGACAATCTGCGGAATCGTGTGAACTATGCCCCGGATTTCGACGAGGGGGGCGAGGAGATTGCCTATGCCCTGTACGTCCTGGCGCGCGAGGGTGCGGCGGCGATTGGCGATCTGCGGTACTATGCCGACGTCAAGGGAGAGGCCTTCGCCACGCCGCTTGCGGCAGCTCATCTGGGGGCGGCGCTGGCCGCCTATGGCGATCCGACCCGCGCCGACCGAATGTTTGCCGAGGCGGCCCGACAGATTGCGTCGGGGCTGGCCGCACCGTCCGAGGCGCATATCTGGCGGGCGGATTATGGCACGCGGCTGCGGGACCGCGCGGCGGTGCTGACACTTGCGGTCGAGGCAGGCAGCAGCGCGGTTGACCGTGATGTTCTGCTCGACAGCATCGCACCGGTCGAAGGAACCCGATCGCTGTCGACCCAGGAACAGGTTTGGTCCTTGCTGGCGACGCACGCAATGCTGGATGACCGGGCATTCGGCGACCTGACGCTGAACGGCAGCCCGCTTGACGGGCCCTTGGTGCGTGTGGTCGAGGACGACACGGCCTTTGCCCCGCTTGCGATCCGGAACACCGGGGACACCGGTTCGACGATAACGCTGACGGCCTTCGGCGTGCCCGAGGTTCCGGAACCGGCCGGCGGCAACGGTTATGCCATCGGGCGGCGTTACTTCACCATGGAAGGCGAGCCTGTTTCGCTGGAAACGGTGGCGCAGGGTACGCGGCTGGTGGCCGTTCTGACGGTGAAGCCATTTGCAAGATCCGAGGCTCGGCTGATAATCGACGATCCGCTGCCCGCAGGATTCGAGATCGACAATCCCAACCTGATGCGGGGTGGTGACGTCCGTGCGCTTGACTGGCTGACGCTGCAATCCGATACGCGACACACCGAATTCCGGCAGGACCGGTTCCTGGCTGCGGTTGACTGGCGGTCGGACAAGGAGTTCCGCCTTGGGTACATCGTCCGCGCCGTGTCGCCCGGGAACTTCCATCACCCGGCTGCCAGTGTCGAGGATATGTACCGGCCGCAGTTCCGGGCGATCAGCGAAACGGGACGGGTCGCGATCGCCGAATGAGCCGTCATGCGCTGATCGCCGTTGCCCTTGCCCTGTTTCTGGCCGGGCTTGGGCGGGACCGTTTCGACACCTGGATCGCAGAGACGGAATTGCCGCCTCTGGCGATCGAAACATCGGTCGAAATGCAAGACCGGAACGGGGTGCTTCTGCGTGCCTTTACGGTCGCCGACGGGCGTTGGCGGTTGGCGGCAACGCTGGATACCGTCGATCCCGGTTACATCGAGATGCTGATCGCCTTCGAAGATAAACGGTTCTATCGCCACGCGGGCGTTGACGTTCTGGCGATGGCCCGCGCCCTGGGGCAGGCTGTCTGGCACCGCAGGATCGTGTCGGGCGGATCCACGCTGACGATGCAGGTGGCGCGGTTACTGGAGGATGGGCCTACCGGTAAATGGCAGGCCAAGCTGCGGCAGGTCCGGGTGGCACTGGCGTTGGAGCGGCGGCTTTCCAAACAAGACATCCTGACGCTTTATCTCAACCGCGCGCCATTCGGCGGCAATCTCGAGGGGATCAGGGCCGCATCCCTTGCCTATTTCGGCAAGACCCCGCGGCGCCTCACGCCGGCGGAGGGTGCGCTGCTCGTCGCCTTGCCGCAATCGCCGGAGGGCCGGCGCCCCGACCGGTTTTCCGCCAGGGCCTATGCCGCACGTGGGCGGGTTCTGGCCCGGACGCAAGCGGCAGGCGTGATCGATGCCGACACAGCGGCGGCAGCGGCGACCGAGACGATTCCTTCCAAGCGCCGGGCCTTTCCAGCGCTCGCGGCGCATTTGACGGATCGCCTGCGCGCAAACCATCCCGACAGCCGGTTGCATCGGCTGAATCTGGGCGCCGGGCTACAGGCCCGGCTGGAAGGTTTGGCCGAACGCGCCGCACGGGAGGCTGGTCAAAGGCTGTCGATTGCAATCCTGGTGGCAGACCACCGTACCGGAGAGGTTCGCGCCTCGGTCGGATCGGCAGGCTACAGGAACGGTGCAAGAGACGGGTTTGTCGACATGACCCAGGCGATCCGGTCGCCCGGATCGACCCTTAAGCCATTGGTCTATGGATTGGCCTTCGATCAGGGATTGGCGCATCCCGAAACGCTTGTCGACGACCGGCCGATCTCGTTCGGTACGTATGCACCACAGAATTTCGATGGCGATTTCCGCGGCACCGTCCGTGTGCGGGACGCCCTGCAGATGTCGTTGAATATTCCCGTGGTCGAGCTTACCGACGCGTTGGGTCCGGCACGTTTGATGGCACACCTGCGCAAGGCGGGGGCCGAGGTCCGTTTACCGGGCGGCACACCGGGATTGGCGGTTGCGCTTGGCGGCATAGGTGTCAGCCTCGAGGGGCTGGTCACGCTCTATGCCAGCTTTGCGAATGGCGGGAAGCCGGTGGACTTGCACAGCGTGTCCGGCGCCGAAAAGAACGGGCCGCGTCACGCGACCCTGTCGCCCGAGGCTGCATGGCAGATCGGTGACATTCTGTCCGGCCTTGCGCCGCCGAACGGCTTTGCCCGGATCGGTCTTGCCTACAAGACCGGCACGTCCTACGGGCACCGCGATGCCTGGGCGATCGGGTACGACGGGGCTCATGTGGCCGGTGTCTGGATGGGCCGGCCGGACGGCACGCCCGTGCCGGGGGCGTTTGGCGGAGAGCTGGCCGCGCCGGTCCTGTTCGAGACCTTCGCGCTCCTCAAGCCCGAGGTCGACCGGCTGCCGCCGCCACCTCCGGGGACCTTGATTGTCGGACACGCCCAGCTGCCACAGCCCTTGAAACGGTTCCGCGCCCGGGATGCCGTGTTTTCCGATGCACGCGGTTCCCCGAAGATCGCCTTTCCACCCGACGGCGCGCGTGTCGAGGCCAGATCGGACGGTCTGGCAGTGAAGGTGCGCGACGGCCGCCCGCCGTTTACGTGGCTGGCCAATGGCGGCCCGGTTCTGATCCAAAGCCATGACCGTGCGGCATTTCTGGATTTGGCAGACCCCGGCTTTGTCACGCTTTCGGTCATCGATGCCGACGGGCTGGCAGCGCAAAGCCGAATTCGGTTGGACTAAGCCGGATGTCGGGGTTTCGGCAATGCCTCCTCGCGGTGGCGAAAACTTGACTCATTGCGAAAGTTGAACTTAGCAACGGCGACTTCCGGTTCGTCGCATGAATGGTTCAGACGTCCCGACTAGGACTCCACTGCGTCGGACGCCTTGAGCAGGCATTGCAGCGCCGACCGGAACGCCGGCGCCTGATCACCCAGACCGGCGAGAACCTCGGCCTCGAACCGCTTCGCAACAGGCGCGAGATCCCGGATCATCGCACGGCCCTTGTCGGTCAGCGTCAGCGCGACCAGGCGGCCGTCGGTGGGATGCGGCGCCTTCGAGATGTAACCGGCGGCCTCCAGCCGCGACGCTGCGCGGCTGACTTTGGATTTGTCCATGTCGACCCGGTCATGGATGTCCCCGACGCTTGCCGTTCCGACCTGGCTGAGATTGGCGACCACCCGCCACTCGGCGACACCGATACCGAATCGCTCACGGTAATGGGCCGAGAAATCCCGGCTGACCCGGGCCGACAAAACGGCAAGTTGATACGGCAGGAACGCGTCGAGATCGAACCCCGGCATCCTTTGCTCCGGCAAATCGTTGCGATTGAAATGAAATCACGAAGAGACGGGTCATTCAAGCGCCCGGCCAAGTCGCAACTTGACTTCGTTGCATTTGCAACGATATGATTTCCGCATAATTCCTGGGAGATTTCCATGAACAGGCAAGCTGCCCCGCGCGAGATGGTGCGCGCCGCGACGACCGTCGGCACGCATGACGGCTATATGCCGGGCTTCGGCAATGATTTCGAGACCGAGGCGCTGCCGGATGCCCTGCCCCAGGGCATGAACAGCCCGCAGAAATGCAACTACGGCCTTTATGGCGAGCAGCTATCCGGCACGGCCTTTACCGCGCCGAGTCACCAAAACGAGCGGACCTGGTGCTATCGCATCCGGCCATCGGTGAAGCATTCGCGGCGCTACGAAAAGATCGACATGCCCTATTGGAAATCGGCGCCGCATATCGACCCGGACGTCATCAGCCTGGGCCAGTATCGCTGGGATCCGGTGCCGATGACCGGCGATGAGATGACCTGGATCACCGGCATGCGGACGATGACCACGGCGGGGGATGTAAACACTCAGGTGGGGATGGCCAGCCATATCTATCTGGTCACCGCCTCGATGCAGGACGAGTATTTCTATTCCGCCGACAGCGAACTGTTGGTTGTCCCGCAGGATGGCCGGTTGCGGTTTTACACCGAGCTCGGGATCATCGACCTGGAACCCAAGGAGATCGCCATATTGCCGCGCGGTCTATTGTACCGGGTGGAGCTGGTCGAAGGCCCTGCACGCGGCTTTGTCTGCGAAAACTACGGCCAGAAGTTCGAGCTGCCGGGGCGCGGGCCGATCGGGGCGAACTGCATGGCCAACCGGCGGGACTTCAAGACACCGGTCGCGGCCTTCGAAGACCGCGAGGCGGACTCGTCGGTGGTGGTGAAGTGGTGCGGCCAGTTCCACCGCACCGAGATCGGGCATTCGCCGCTGGACGTGGTGGCCTGGCACGGCAACTACGCACCGGTCAAATACGATCTGCGCACCTATTGCCCGGTCGGATCCATCCTGTTCGACCACCCGGATCCGTCGATCTTTACCGTGCTGACCGCGCCGTCAGGGGTGCCCGGCACGGCCAATATCGACTTTGTGCTGTTCCGCGAGCGCTGGATGGTGATGGAGGACACGTTCCGCCCACCCTGGTATCACAAGAACATCATGTCCGAGTTGATGGGCAACATCTATGGCCAGTACGATGCCAAGCCGCAGGGCTTTGTCCCCGGTGGCATGTCGTTGCACAATATGATGCTGCCGCACGGGCCCGACCGCGAGGCGTTCGAGGGCGCGTCCAACGCCGAGTTAGAGCCGCATAAGCTCGACAATACGATGTCCTTCATGTTTGAAACCCGCTTTCCGCAGCATCTGACGGGGTTCGCCGCCAATGAGGCTCCGTTGCAGGACGATTACATCGACTGCTGGACGTCGTTGGAGAAGAAGTTCGACGGGACGCCCGGCAAGAAGTGACGGGCTTGCAGTCGGAGCGAGGCGCACCCTACAACTTGGCACAGGTGGCGCGCGTTGGTGCGCACCGCTTTGGGAGGATGTCATGCCGCTGATGCGAAGTTGGGTCGAGAGCGCGAACTCCGCCGAAACCGAGTTTCCGCTCAACAACCTGCCCTATGGGGTATTTTCGGTCGGCGATGGCGATCTGCGCTGCGGCGTTGCGATCGGCGACCGCATTCTGGACGCCACCGGCCTGGAAGCGACCGGTCTGCTGCGGGCCGACGCGGACGCGGATGTGCTGGATGCACCCAACTGGAACGATTTCATGGAGCTTGGACCAACTGCCTGGGCCAGGTACCGCGCCGACCTGCAGCGAATACTGGCCGAAGACGCCGACGAGCGGCTGCAGGACGCCGCCGTCAGCTATTCGGTGCCAATGGCAAGAGCCACGCTGCACATGCCGTTCAAGGTGGCCGAATACACGGATTTCTATGCCGGGCGGCACCATGCCACCAATGTCGGCACCATGTTCCGCGGGCCGGAAAATGCGCTGCCGCCCAACTGGCTGCACATCCCGATCGGCTATAACGGGCGTGCCTCTTCGGTCTATGTGAGCGGTACCGAGATCCGCCGCCCCTGGGGCCAGTTGAAATCGCCCGACCATGATGCTCCGGCCTTTCTGCCAAGCCGCCGGTTCGACATCGAGCTGGAGATGGGCGCAATTGTGGGGCAACCGTCGGACGGGCCGGTTTCCGTGCAGCAGGCGGACGACATGATTTTCGGCTATGTGTTGTTGAACGACTGGTCGGCGCGGGACATTCAGGCGTGGGAATACCAGCCGCTGGGACCGTTTCAGGCCAAGGCGACGGCGACGTCGATTTCGCCATGGATCGTGACCAAGGCGGCGCTGGAGCCGTTCCGGGTTTCGACGCCGGCGCGCGAGAAGGAGCTGTTGCCGCATCTGCGCGAACCCGGGCCGATGCTGTACGACATTCCGCTATCGGTCTCTATTCAACCTGAAAACGCCAAGGAATCCACCCTTCTGGCACACACAAACTACAAGGAAATGTACTATTCCTCTGCCCAGCAGCTGGCGCATCACACAACCGCCGGCAGCCCGATGACAGTTGGCGACCTGCTGGGATCGGGCACGATTTCCGGCCCGACGAGGCCGGAACGCGGATCGCTGCTGGAACTCAGCTGGGGCGGGAAGGAACCGATCACGCTGGCGACCGGAGAAACCCGGACCTTCATCGAGGATGGCGACACGCTGACCCTGTCCGGCGCAGCCGAGGGCGACGGTTACCGGGTCGGCTTTGGCGATTGCACTGGCAAGGTGATCGCGGCGCTGACGGATCCCTACGAAAGATGAGCGCGGTGCTGGATCACGTGCAGCTGGCCATTCCGCGCGGCGGCGAGGAGGCAAGCAGGGCGTTCTGGCAGGGATTGCTGGGTTGGGACGAGATCGAAAAACCTCGGGCGCTTGCGTCGCGTGGCGGGCTTTGGATCGCGCTGGATGGAAGCGAATTGCATCTGGGCGTAGAGGAACCGTTTGTTCCTGCCCGCAAGGCTCACCCGGGTTTTCGCGTTGCGGCGATCGACGATCTCGCGCATCGCCTGACGGCAAGAGGGCATTCCGTGACCTGGGACGATGCGATTGCGGGCCGAAAGCGTTTCTTTACCGAAGATCCCTTCGGCAACCGGCTCGAATTTCTGGAGACTTGAAAATGGCCAAAGCCTTCGCCTCTGCCGGCGACATGACCGAAAAGAAAACCAGCTTCACCCAGATCGGCGAGGGGCTTTATGCCTTCACCGCCGAGGGCGATCCGAATTCGGGGGTGATCATCGGCGACGACTCGGTGATGGTCGTCGAGGCGCAGGCGACGCCGCGGCTGGCGCGGAAGGTGATCGAGTGCATCCGCGAGGTTACCGACAAGCCGATCAGCCACTTGGTGCTGACGCATTACCATGCGGTGCGGGTGCTGGGCGCCAGCGCCTATGCCGCAGGCCAGGTGATCATGTCCGAAAAGGCGCGCGCGATGGTGGTCGAGCGCGGGCAAGAGGACTGGGACAGCGAATTCGATCGCTTCCCGCGGCTTTTCCAGGGGCACGAGGAGATCCCCGGGCTGACTTGGCCGACGACCACGTTCCACGGCCGTATGAGTGTCTATCTTGGCCAAAGGCGGGTGGATCTGATGCAGCTGGGCCGGGCGCACACCGCAGGCGATATCGTAATTTACGTTCCGGATCAGAATGTGATGTTTACCGGCGACATCGTCGAATTTCACTCGGCCTGCTATTGCGGCGACGGACATTTCCACGACTGGCCCGGCACGCTGGACGCCATCCGGCGCTGGAACCTCGATGCCATCGCGCCGGGCCGGGGGGATGCGTTGGTCGGAAGGAGTATGGTCGACGCGGCGCTGGATTCGACGACGGATTTCGTGACCTCGACCTACAATTCGGTTGCCAGGGTCGCGCTGCGTGGCGGGTCGCTGAAAGAGGCGATGGCCGCATGCCGCGCAGAATGCGACCCTAAATTCGGCGATTATGCGATCTATGAGCATTGCCTGCCGTTCAACGTCGCCCGCGCCTATGACGAGGCGCGCGACATCGACACGCCGCGGATCTGGACCGCCCAGCGCGACAAGGAGATGTGGGAGCAACTGCAGGAATGAGGCGATTCCTACGACTTGTGGCGGTTTGGTACGCGATCGGAGTGGTTCTGCCGGGCCTAGCGGTCGGACTGGCGGGGATGCTGCGATGAGCAAATACGGCCCCACGCGCAAAGAGCACATATTCAGGCTCTGTTTCAGCCTGTTCGGACTGTCGCTGATGCTGGTCGCACTGCTTTACCGCGGCATTCCGACCGGCCCAGCGCTGTTCGAGGTCGGCGTGATGGGGGGTCTGTTTTTTAGCGGATCGGCGATATGGTCGGCATCGAAGCTGATCAAGGGGCAAAGGTGATGGGCTGGATTACCCTGCTTCTCTACATCGGCGTGATCCTTGCCTGGCTCTTTCTGCTGTATCAGGTCATGGCCGGGCCCAAGCCGGTGCCGCCACGGACCAGAACCAACTTCATCATCCTGACTGTCATTTTCGCCATCCTGACCGCGATGCGGCTTTTCGGGCCGGGCTAAACCGGGAGTGTTGCAATGCCCTATGACTATCAGCCGTTTCCCTATACCACGCCGCCCGGCCTGACCTCGCCGGAACCCAGGCATAAGGCGGTTATCGCCGGCGCCGGGCCCATCGGTCTGGCGATGGCGCTGGAGCTGGCGAATTATGGCGTGCCCAGCGTCGTTCTGGACGACAATAACGTGGTCTCGGTCGGAAGCCGGGCGATTTGCTGGTCGAAACGGTCGCTGGAGATTCTCGACCGTCTGGGGGTCGGTGAAAAATCCGTGGCAAAGGGCGTGACGTGGAAGGTCGGCCGAACCTATCACCGCGACGCCGAGGTCTTTAATTTCGATCTGCAACCGGAGGAAGGCCACAAGATGCCGGCCTTCGTGAACCTTCAGCAGTATTATGTCGAGGAATATCTGGTCGAGGCCGCGCAGGCGAACGGCCTCATCGATCTGCGGTTCAAGAATAAAGTCACGAACATTCGGCAAAACGAAGATTGCGCCACTATCGAGATAGAGACGCCCGATGGAACCTATCACCTTGAGGCTGACTATCTGATCGCCTGCGATGGGGCCAAGTCGCCGATCCGCGAAATGATCGGTCTCGATTTCAAGGGCGAGCTGTTCGAAGAACGCTTTCTGATCGCCGATATCGAGATGCAGGCCGAATTCCCCTCGGAACGCCGGTTCTGGTTCGAGCCGGTCTTTCATCCGGGCCAGTCGGCGCTGCTGCACAAACAGCCCGACAATATCTACCGTATCGACCTGCAGCTCGGCTGGGACGCCAACCCGGAGGAAGAGAAAAAGCCCGAAAACGTGATTCCCCGGATCGAAAAGGTTGTCGGGCATTCGAAATTCAAACTCGATTGGGTCAGCGTCTACACGTTTCAATGCCGCCGTTTGGATAGTTTCGTGCAGGGACGGGTGATCTTTGCCGGCGACAGCGCCCATATCGTGTCGCCCTTCGGCGCGCGGGGCGGCAACGGCGGGTTGCAGGATGTCGATGCGCTGGGCTGGCGGCTTGCGGCAGTTTTGGACGGGCGCTCGCCACCGGCGATTCTCGGGGATTACGATTCCGAACGAGGTCACGGGGCCGACGAGAATATCCTCAATTCGGCGCGTGCGACGAAATTCATGACACCGGCGGACGGGATTGAGCGCCTGTTTCGCGACCAGGTCCTGGCCCTTGCCGCCAAGGCGCCGTTTGCACGCGCCTGGGTCAACTCGGGGCGGCTGTCGGTTCCTTGCGTCTATCCCGGTGCGGGACCCGACGACCCCGCCCTGCCGAAAGTGTCGCGTCCGGGATCGGTCGCACCCGATGCACCTTTGGGCAACGGGTGGTTGATCGACAGACTGGGGGGCGAGGTCATGGTTCTGGCATTTGGCTGCGGCGTCTCTGACATCGGGGGGGCGACCGTGATCAAACCGGAACTCACCGATCTGATCCGGGATAGATACCTTGGCGATGCCACCGCCGCCGTCTATTTGATCCGGCCTGATCAGGTGGTGGCGGCGCGCTGGCCCTATGTCGACCCAGCGGCGATCACCAAGGCAATCGCAAGACTTTGGAGGCAGTGACAGTGGCGTTGATCGACACCACGAATCTTGCGGATCACGATGGGTTCTACGCAGAATTGCTCGCCACCCACCAAGGGCTTAGCGAGATGCAAAGCCAGGCGCTGAACGCCCAGTTGATCCTGATTCTCGCCAACCATATCGGCAACCGCCAGGTTTTGAGCGAAGCGTTGAAGCTGGCCCGTCAGAACATCGGGTAAGGGCCCGGCGGCAACGGTTCCCGACCCCCCTCGGCCAGGACCCAGCAGTCGCGGCCTTCGAAGACGGCAGCGGTCAGGGGACGTCCATACCCGGCCCCTGTGTCGAGGTTGACCCGGTTGCCGTAGTTTGTCGGTGTGTCGACCGGCGTGTGGCCGTGCACGACCAGTTTGCCGTGGTCGCGGGTGTCGAACAGAAACTCGTCCCGGATCCAGACAAGATCGTCCTCGGCCTGGTCCTGCATCGGAACGCCGGGGCGAATGCCCGCGTGCACCAGGATCAGGTCTTCGAACTCGATATATGTCTCTAACTTACCAAGGAACTGTCGATGCTCCTCCGGTATCCGCGTCCTTGCGTCTGTGTGAAGCTGCTCGGACGGCAACGAGCCCGTATCGTCGATTCCATAAGAGCGCAGCGTGTCCCGGCCGCCCATATTCCAGCTGAGCCAATTCAGGTCGCTGCGAAGCCTGTCGTCCGTGATGGCCCCATCCATCAGAAAGTCGCGAAACAGCCGGTCATGGTTGCCCATGACCGCCCGCCAGGGGCGCCCTGCGGCGATGCCGTCCACCAGAAACTGGACGACACCGGCCGTATCGGGCCCGCGGTCGCAGTAGTCGCCCAGGTGGATCACAGGGGCGGCGGGATCGCGGCAGACCTCTCGGTCCGCAGCAATCCGGGCATGTGCCGCAGTCAGCATGTCCAGCTGTCCGTGGACGTCACCTATGGCATAGACGCGCATCAAACTGCCCGATCACCCGATCTCGAACTGCAGCCGCCGCACTTGCCGGAACATCCCGGTGGCTGCGAGTTCATCCAGAACACCCTGCGGTGGTGGCGCGTCCAGATACAGCAGGGCGATAGCCTCGCCCCCCACGTCAGAGCGCCCAAGGGTGAAGTTTGCGATGTTGACGTCATGGTTGCCCATGGTCTGGCCCAGCGTGCCGATGATGCCGGGCACGTCCTCGTTGGTCGTGTACAGCATGTGCTGTCCGATCTCGGCATCGATGTTGATGCCCTTGATCTGGATGAACCGCGGCTTTCCGTCCGAAAAGACGGTGCCCGCAATGGATCTTTCCCGATGGCCGGTGACAACGGTCAGTTTGATATAGGCGTCGAACACCCCGGTCTTGCCCTGGGTTGTGGTCGCAATGTCGATACCACGTTCCTTGGCGACGATCGGCGCGGATACCATGTTCACATCCGGGTTCAACACTCGCATGATCCCCGCGACCGCCGACGCATTCAGCGCCGCGGTGTTCATCTCGGCCGTTTGACCGTTGTAGAGTATGTTTATCGCCTTGATCGGCTCGTCCGTCAGCTGCCCGGCGAACTCTCCCAGGTAACCCGCCAGCTTGATCCAGGGACCCATCACCTTGGCCTCTTCAGCGGTGACGGAGGGCATGTTGAGCGCATTCTGCACCGCACCGGTCAGCAGATAATCCGCCATCTGTTCCGCCACCTGCAGGGCCACGTTTTCCTGAGCCTCGGTGGTGGAGGCGCCAAGATGCGGGGTGCACACGACATTCGGCAGGTCGAATAACGGGTTGTCGGTGGCCGGTTCGACGGCAAAGACATCCAGGGCCGCAGCCGCGACCTGGCCGTTCTTCAGTGCCTCGGCAAGGGCCGCTTCGTCGATAAGACCGCCGCGGGCGCAATTGACGATCCGGACACCGGGGCGCGTTTTGGCGATGGCTTCCGCGGACAGGATATTGCGGGTCTTGTCGGTCAGCGGCACATGCAAGGTGATGAAGTCGGCGCGGCCAAGCAGTTCATCCAGCTCGACCTTTTCGACACCCAGCTTGTCGGCGCGGTCCTCGCTGAGGAACGGGTCATATGCGATTACCTTCATCCGCAGGCCGTGTCCGCGGTCGATAACGATCGAGCCGATATTGCCCGCACCGATGACGCCAAGCGTCTTGCCGGTCAACTCGACCCCCATGAACCGGGACTTCTCCCACTTTCCCGAATGGGTCGAGGCGTTCGCCTCGGGGATTTGCCGGGCGGCCGCCATCATCATCGCGATGGCGTGTTCCGCCGTGGTGATCGAGTTGCCGAAGGGTGTGTTCATCACGATCACGCCCTTCTTCGAGGCCGCGGGGATGTCGACATTATCGACGCCGATGCCGGCACGGCCGACGACCTTGAGATTATCGGCCTTTTCCAAAAGCTTCGGAGTCACCTTTGTTGCCGAGCGGATGGCGAGGCCATCATATCCGTTGATCGCCTCGAGCAGTTTATCCTTGTCCTTGCCGAGATCGGGACGAAAGTCGACCTCGATGCCGCGGTTGCGGAAGATCTGGACGGCGGTCTCCGAGAGCTTATCGGAGACAAGAACTTTGGGGGCCATTTTGGGCTCCATTTTCACGATGGGAATTGCAGGCGACTCGTGTGTGCGAGTCAGACGGGAATCAGCCGGTTATGCGGCCGCGCGCTGTGCCGAGATCTCGGTCTCGAACGCCCATTCGATCCACGGCATCAATGCCTCGAGATCGGACGTCTCGACCGTCCCGCCGCACCAGATACGCAGGCCCGGCGGTGCATCCCGATAGGCGCCGATGTCAAAAGCCACACCTTGGGTGTCGAGGCGCCTGGCCACGGCCTTGGCAAAACCTGCGCCATCGGCGACGCGTGGGTCGGCAAACCTCAGGCAGACACTGGTGGTCGACCGAGTTGCGGGATCCTCGGCAAGGTTTTCGATCCAGTCATGGGTCGCGACAAATCGCTCTATGACGCCGGCATTGGCGTCGGCCCGGGCGATCAGGCCCGACAGCCCGCCGACCGACCTCGCCCAGGCCAGCGACTGCAGGTAATCCTCGACCGCCAGCATCGACGGCGTGTTGATCGTCGCACCTTCAAAGACACCCTCGATCAGCTTGCCGCCCTTGGTTAGGCGGAAGATCTTGGGCAGGGGCCAGGGCGGCGTGTAGGTTTCCAGCCGCTCGACCGCGCGCGGACTGAGTATCAGCATTCCATGGGCCGCCTCGCCACCCAGCACCTTTTGCCACGAGAATGTGGTGGCATCGAGCTTGTCCCACGGCAGATCCATCGCAAAGGCTGCGCTGGTGGCGTCACACAGCGTCAGACCGCCGCGATCCGCTGGGATCACGTCGCCAGAGGGGACACGCACGCCCGACGTGGTACCGTTCCAGGTGAAACAGACGTCCCGATCATAGTCTAACTTGGCCATATCGACGATCTGACCATAGGGCGCCTGGTGCACGGTGGCGTCGAGCTTCAGCTGCTTGACCGCGTCCGTGACCCATCCCGCGCCAAAGCTTTCCCAGGCCACCATTTCGACCGGGCGTTCGCCGAGAAGGTTCCACATCGCCATCTCGAACGCACCTGTGTCCGAGGCGGGCACGATGCCGATGCGGTAATCGGCAGGCACGCCGAGGATGTCGCGCGTGGTCTCGATCGCCGATTTCAGCTTGGCCTTGCCGATCGCGGCGCGGTGCGACCGTCCAAGCGCAGCGTCCTGAAGCGTAGCGAGGTCGAATGTGGGGGGTTTGGCGCAGGGGCCTGAGGAAAAACGCGGATTTGCCGGCCGCGTGACCGGTTTCGTCGGTGCCATCTATGGTTATCCTTCCAGATAAGCGCCCCTCGTTGGGGAGGGGTGTCCCAAGGCCGGGCATAGCACGCCGCGCGGGTTTCACAACAGTCAAAAGGTCGCTATCAGCGCGGGCGCGGCCCGGTAACCGTCAGGGCAGGCCGGAAGATGGGGGGAGAGCTTGGCCGAGGTGTGGAATCTACTAAACGGCCGGGGCTGGTTTGTCCGGTCGCCGTTTCGCGAAGCACCCGTCGCGACAGAGCGGAGCGCCGGGATCGCGGCTTTGCATTTGGTTGGAGACAGGTTGAGGATCCGATGTTCACGATATCGCTGATTTCCGCGCCGGGCGGCCGGGGCCTCGACCCGGCATTGGTCGCAAGTCTGCGCAACGCCTGGGGAGGTGGAGAGGCCGTATGGCTGGCACCGGACGAGGCCGCAGAGTTCCCCGTTGCGGACGTGCCGGACAACCGGTGGTCCGTATGGGAAGACTGTCAGGCCTTGGGTGTGGATCTGGTCGCACAACCGTCGGCCGGGCGACGCAAACGGGTGCTGCTGGCAGATATGGATTCGACTCTGATCCAGCAGGAATGCGTCGACGAGCTGGCCGATGAGGCCGGTGTCGGCAAACAGGTGGCCGGGATCACGGCACGTGCGATGAACGGCGAATTGGAATTCGAGGCCGCGTTGCGGGAACGGGTCGGGCTGCTGCGGGGGTTGCATGCGGATGTAATCACAAAGGTACTGGAGTCGCGGATCACGTACATGCCGGGCGCACGGGAGCTGGTTGCGACGATGAAGGCATACGGCGGATATGCGGCATTGGTGTCAGGTGGCTTTACCGCGTTCACCGGGCAGGTCGCAGGGGCGCTGGGGTTCGACGAACACCGGGCAAACACCCTGTTGCAGGCCGGGAACAAGCTGACCGGCGAGGTGGCCGAGCCGATCCTCGGGCGCGATGCGAAGGTGGCGGCGCTGCACGACATCACGCGGCAGCTGGGGATTTCGACGCGGGATGTGATCGCGGTCGGCGACGGGGCCAACGATCTTGGCATGCTCGGGCTGGCGGGCACAGGGGTCGCATTGCACGCAAAACCATCGGTGGCCGCACAATGCGACGTGCGGATCAATCACGGCGATCTGACGGCCCTGTTGTATCTGCAGGGGTATTCGCGGAACGACTTCACTGCAGTGTCAGCCTAGAACGCGCCCTCGGCAGGCCGGATATACCCGGTAACGATGTCGCGGCGGTTTCGAATCGGAGCGTTGCGGCGGCGCAGGGTGGCAGGGTGATCGGGGTCGAGCACCCCCAGCCCGACAAGGATGGACGCCAGGGCGCATTCCGAGGCGCGCGTGGTTCCGTCAGAGATTTTGACGGCCACGCCGAATTGCAGTTCGGGGATGATCGCTGCGAACACGGCCTCGGCTCCGGTTTTGATCGCAACACGGCCATCCATAGCGCGCATCAGTTCGGTGCAGGCGCGGCCCTCGCCGGCGACGAGATCGGGATGCGCGGTCATTGCCTTGACCAGGCGCCGCGCGGCCTTGCCCCGTACGGTGCGGTCATCGCCGGATGCAAAGAACGCCATCGCGCGCGCAAAACCGTGCAGCGTGGTGGCAAAGTTCGGCGCAGAGCAGCCGTCGATGGCGTGACCGGGCGAGGGAAGACCGGTAGCAGACTCAAAGGCCTCCCGGACTGCAAGCTGCACGGGATGTGCGGCGTCGATATAGTCAGGGCCGGCGCCGAAATGGCGGGCGAGGGTCAGAAAGCCTGCGTGCTTTCCCGAGCAGTTATTGTGGTACTGGCATGGATGTTCGCAGGCGCGAATCAGGGCATCGCGAGCAGCCAGGTCGCCAGGCTCTTGCGGACCGCAGCGCAAATCGGCGTCCGACAGACCCAAACCGGCCAGCCAGCGCCTGACGCGATCGGTATGGAACGCTGCCCCCTGATGCGAGGCACAGGCCAAGGCCAGATGCTCGTCGGTAAGGCCTGCGGCTTCGGCGGCGCCGCTTTCGACAAGCGGCAGCGCCTGGATCATCTTGCACGCCGAGCGCGGCAGGATAACGGCGTCCGGATCGCCCCACGACTGCACGATTTGCCCGGAGGCGTCGCAAACGACCGCGTGGCCGGCATGAACCGACTCAAGAAACGCACCCCGCCAGATTTCGACCATTCCGGCCGGATCGCCCATGCCTGTCCCCACGATCACCGTTGCGCGATTTTCTGCCAACGGGGCTTCCAAAAATCGGCGTGATTCCGTTATGATACGCCAACATGGTAGATCATTGCATGCCTGCCGGGAAAGGTCACGTCAGATTGGCCGGGGCACGCGGGCAGAGGCAGAGACGGCAGGAGGCGTTGGGGGCGATGCGATCCATTCTGATTGGTGGAATTGCCGGAACCGCGTTGGCGGTTCTGGGGCAGGATATCGCGGCGCAGGAATCGGACAACCGCGTGGCGGCATACAAGGCCTGGAGCGTGTTCGAGGAACCTGCGTCCTGTACGGTCACCGTTCAGGACATCGGTGAATGCCCGCAGGATAAACTTGTGCCGCAGCAATGCTGGGTGGTCTCTGGCCCGACGGAAATCGTCAACAAGAAGGGCGACAGAATCGTCGCGGTCGAACGCGGCGTGATCCGTCTGTTCGTCTCTTACAGTCCCGGGCTGAACGTCAAGGGCCAGGTCTCGTACAAGAGCGGCTACCCTTACGGCGAAAATTCGGTGGTCAAACTGGAAATCTCGGACTCCGGATACGATCTGATCGCGCCGGGCCTCGACAAGCGGGAAACCTCGGACCGTGACGAGTCGCAGTTTGCCTGGTCGAAATCGGACAGCGACGACGCCAAGATCGTCGCCAGCATGAAGCGCGGCGCCGATGCGGTGATAACAGGCGTGTCCCGGCGCAATACGACGACGATCGACACGTTTTCGCTATTCGGTTTCACGGCAGCCGTCGAAGATGCGGAAAAGCGGTGTGGTGCCTAGGCCATAGGCTCTGAAACGGCGGAAGCCGGTTCGCTTGCGGTGCCGGGCGCGCGGCGGCAGAGTGGCGCCATGGCAGACCCCCTTGTCGGACGGTTCCAGTTTTTGTCGGAAGACGACACCCGGCGGTTTGCCGAAGCGCTGGCACCGTCATTACGCGCGGGCGACCTGATCCTGTTGTCAGGCGGTCTTGGCGCGGGCAAGTCGTTCTTTGCCCGTGCGCTGATCCAAAAGCGGCTGCGGTCGTCTGGGCTTGCCGAGGATGTACCGTCACCCACGTTTACGCTGGTGCAGACGTATGACGACGGCGCCGCAGAAATCTGGCACTGCGATCTGTACCGGTTGGGTGACGCATCCGAAATCGCCGAGCTGGGCCTTGATGACGCGTTCGAGACGGCGATTTGCCTTGTGGAGTGGCCGGACCGACTGGATGAAGACGTGCAGGCCGGAGCTCTGCGGCTTGAGTTTGGGACGACGGGCCGGCCAAACGAGCGCCTGGTGACTGCGCGGTCATCCGATCCGCGATGGAAGCGCCTGCTACGCGACTTGCAGGCAGATCTTACCCATGAATGAGCGCGCGCAACGGCTCGGCCGCTTTCTGGCCTCGTCCGAATGGCGTACGGCACGACGCCAGCCGCTGGCGGGCGATGCGTCTTCACGGCGCTACGAGCGGCTGACCATGCCCGATGGCCGAACCGCCATATTGATGGACGCGCCCGCGGAGGGCGGCCACGACGTGGGCCGGTTCGTTGCGTTGGCACAGCATCTGTCCGGGGCCGGGTTCAGCCCGCCAGTACCCTACTTTGCCGATGTCGAGGCCGGGTTCGCCGTATTGGAGGATTTGGGGGATCGCCTGTACGCGCGGGTCGTGAAGGCAGATGAAACGGACGAGCAAGCGCTGTACCAGGCGGCGGTGGATGTCCTTGTGGCGCTGGCCGGGGCCCCCCCTGCACCTGGGCTGAAACCGCTCGGCGCATCGGAGATGCGAGACCAGATCGCACCGGTGTTCGACTGGTATTGTGCCGGCCTCGGGATGAAGGCCGGCGAAGCGCAAAGGAGGGAGATCGAAGGAGAGTTAGAGACTGTGCTCACAGCCTCTCTGCGGATGCCGGGTGTGATGGTCCTGCGCGATTTTCATGCCGAGAACCTGATCTGGCTGCCCGAACGGCAGGGCGTTCGGCGCGTCGGTCTTCTGGATTTCCAGGATGCGCTGATCGGCGACCCGGCCTATGACCTGGTGTCGCTGCTGCAGGACGCCCGGCGAGATTTGGCATTGGGCCTGGAGGCCGCCATGAAGGCACGATTCTGCGGCGCACTGGGACTTGATGGCGGAGATTTCGAAGCGGGCTATGCCGCCGTCGGCCTGCAGCGGAACTTGCGCATCCTCGGTGTGTTTGCGCGGTTGTGTCTGGACCATGGCAAAACGCGCTACGTCGATTTCCTGCCGCGGGTTTGGGGCCATGTCTGGCGCAACCTGCGCCATCCCGACCTGCGCGGTCTGGGCGAATTGCTGCGCCCCGTCTTGCCCGAGCCGACACCGGCCGGTCTTGCCAAGTTGAGAACGAAATGCGTGACCGTCCAAACGCCGTGATGCTGTTTGCCGCCGGGCTTGGCACCCGTATGCGTCCACTGACGGACACGCTGCCGAAACCGCTGGTCCAGGTCGCTGGGCGTCCCCTGCTGGACCATGCGCTGGACCTCGTCCACGGGGCTGGACTGACCCGGATTGTCGCGAACACCCACTATCTGGCCGAACAGATGGAGGCGGCGCTGGCGGCGCGGGCGGTCAAGGCGGTGCATGAGCCTGTGCTTCTGGATACCGGGGGCGGCCTGCGGAACGCTCTGCCGCATCTGAAACGCGGGCCGGTCCTGACGTTGAACACCGACTGCGTCTGGACGGGTCCAAATCCAATCGAGTGTCTCTGCAATGTGTGGGATCGGGATCGAATGGACGCTATGCTGTTGTTGATCGAACACGACAATGCGGTTGGGCATCGCGGATCCGGCGATTTCTTTCTATCCGACGACGGGCGCCTGAGCCGTGGCAAGGGCATGGTCTATTCGGGGCTGCAGGTTGTGAACCCGGACTGCGTGAGGGATGTGCAAAAGCGCGTATTTTCGTTGAACGAGCTCTGGGACCTTTTGGCCGCCAGGGGCCGCTTGTTCGGGCTGATCCACAAAGGCGGCTGGGTTGACGTCGGCCGCCCCAGCAGCATTGCCTTGGCCGAAGAATTGCTTGAATTCCCCAATGTTCGAGACTGAATCACCTGCGAGCGTCTTTGCTGTCCCACCTGGGGTGGATTTCCCCAAGGCGGTCATCGACGGCCTATTGCAGCGTTTCGCTTCGCAGCCGCCCGAAGACCTGGCGCGGGTGCAGGTCTATGTGAACACCCGCCGGATGCACCGGCGGATGCAGGGCCTGTTCGATCAGGGGCCCGCGCGCCTGCTTCCGCGGCTTCGGCTGATAACAGACCTGGCCGCCGACACCGCCCTGGCGGACATCCCAAGGGCGGTGTCTCCATTACAGCGGCGGCTGGAATTGTCCCAGTTGGTCGCCCGGCTGCTTGAACAAGAGCCCGATCTGGCCGCACCCGCAGCGCTGTACGACCTGGCTGACAGCCTGGCCAACCTGATGGATGAAATGGCCGGCGAGGGCGTCAGTTCTGCCGATATCCGCGGTCTCGATGTGTCGGACCAGTCGGGCCACTGGCAACGAAGCCTGCGGTTCGTCACGCTTGTCGACGACTTCCTGAACGGCAGCCTTGGTCTGGACGCCGATGCCCGCCAGCGCGCGGTGGTGGAGCGTCTGGCAGATCGCTGGCGGCACGATCCGCCGCAACATCCGATTCTGGTGGCAGGGTCCACAGGGTCCAGGGGCACGACTGCGTTGTTCATGCAGGCGGTTGCGAAGCTTCCGCATGGCGCATTGATCCTGCCGGGGTTTGATTTCGACATGCCGGTGGAGATTTGGGGTCAGATGGGCGAGGCCGCGGCGGCCGAAGATCACCCGCAGTTCCGATATCGCCGGCTGATGCAGACGCTCGACCTTCAGCCGGGTGATATCCGCAGATGGGTCGACACGCCCCCGCCGAATCCCGATCGCAACCGCTTGATGTCGCTTGCCCTGCGGCCGGCACCGGTTACCGACGGCTGGATGACCGATGGTCCCCGGTTACGGGGCATCACGTCGGCTGCCGCCAGCATGACGCTGGTCGAGGCGCCTTCGGTCCGGGCCGAGGCCAGTGCGATCGCGATGGCGTTGCGCAAGGCCGCAGAGGATGGCCGCGTTGCCGCGCTGATCACCCCGGACCGGGTTCTGACACGGCAGGTGTCGGCGGCGCTGGACCGGTGGGGCATCGTCCCGGACGACAGCGCCGGGCGGCCCTTGCCGCTAACGGCACCGGGGCGTTTCCTGCGCCATGTGGCCGATTTGTTTGGCGAGCGGCTGACGTCCGAGAAACTGCTGACCCTTCTAAAGCATCCGCTGACCAACACCGGATCCGAAGATCGCGGGGCTCACCTGCTTTACACCCGAGAACTGGAACTGAACCTGCGCCGGTACGGCCCGCCGTTTCCACGCCGCCACGATCTGATCGCCTGGGCGTTCGGGCGCGATGCTGGACAAGATACCGGATGTCAGACGTGGGCCACCTGGCTGAGCGATCTGATCGACGGTCTGGACCGGGTGGGAAGCCGGTCGTTGGCCCAGCATCTCGACCGGCATATCCGCACGGCCGAAGGTCTTTCGGCCGGTCCGCGCGGGACGGGGACAGGGGCTCTTTGGGACGCGGCTGCAGGAGAGGAGGCCGTCAGGCGGATTGCCGAGCTGAGACAAGCGGCAGGCTATGGTGGCAGCCTGTCGGCAAGGGATTATTCATCGCTGTTCAACTCCGTCCTGCAGCGCGGCGAAGTGCGCGAAGCGACGGTCGCCCACCCGCATGTCATGATCTGGGGAACCCTGGAAGCGCGGGTTCAAGGTGCGGACCTTGTCATACTTGGCGGTCTGAACGAGGGCGTCTGGCCGGAGCCGCCGGCACCTGACCCCTGGCTGAACCGAACACTCCGGCAACGCGCGGGTTTGTTGCTGCCCGAGCGGCGTATCGGGCTTGCCGCCCATGACTTTCAACAGGCCATTGCCGCGGAAGAGGTGATTTTGACAAGATCCGTCCGTGATGCCGAGGCGCAGACCGTGCCGTCGCGATGGATCAACCGGCTGACAAACCTGCTGGACGGGATTTCGGGCGAGGGCTCGGCCGCCTTGCAGTCCATGCGCAACCGCGGCCAGAAGTGGCTTTCGTTGGCGGACCGACTCGACCACCCGCCGAAAGATCTGTGCGCTGCCATGCCACCGGCGACGCGGCCGTCGCCGCAGCCCCCGGTCGACGCCCGGCCGAAAGAGTTGTCGATTACGGAAATACAGACACTAATAAGAGATCCCTACGCTGTTTATGCACGGCGGATCCTGGGCCTGCGGCCACTCGATCCGCTGCAACGCCTACCGGATGCCCCGATGCGGGGCACCGTGCTGCACAAGGTTTTGGAACGCTTTGTGTCGGAAGCACCCGTTTCTGATGCCGAGGAGGCGCGCACTCGGCTACTGGATATCGCCGACGCGGTCTTGACGACCGAGGCCCCATGGCCCGCGGCGCAACGGATGTGGCGCGCCAAGCTGATGCGGATTGCAGACTGGTTCATCGCCGGCGAGATCGACCGCCAGAGCCAGCGCTCTCCGATTGCGCTCGAAGCGCGGGGGCATCTGGATCTGGCGGATCTGGATCTAAGGCTGGTGGGCAAGATCGACCGGATCGACCGCGCCTTTGGCAGTGCCTTGGCGATCTACGACTACAAGACCGGGGCGCCACCGACACAGGACCAGCAGTTGCATTTCGACAAGCAGCTGGCGCTTGCCGCCGTGATGGCAGAACTGGGGACGATCGAGGGGTTGGAACCGGCGCATGTGTGCGAGGTCGCCTATATCGGCCTGGGGGAAAACCCGCGGCTTGAAGCCAGAATGCTGGACCGGGGCGATATCCCGCAGACGCTGGCCGAGCTTCGCCGGCTGATCGCCGCCTACCGGCAACGGACGCGCGGCTATACCTCGAAACGGGCCGTGATGCACCAAATCTATGGCGGCGACTACGACCACCTTGCCCGATATGGCGAGTGGGACACCAACCACGACCCGGACCCGGTAGAGGTCGGCGCGTGACCCTGGACGCGGCGACAGAGCGGCAGAACCAGGCCGCAGACCCGCGCCGTTCGACCTGGCTGGCTGCGAATGCGGGATCCGGCAAGACGCGTGTGCTGACCGATCGCGTTGCCCGGTTGCTGCTGGACGGGGTACAGCCGCAAAATATCCTGTGCCTGACCTACACCAAGGCGGCCGCGTCCGAGATGCAGAACCGGCTGTTCCGGCGGCTGGGTTCCTGGTCGATGAAGCCCGACCGTGATCTGGAGGCAGAGCTGCGCGGCCTGGGTGTCGCGGTCGGCGGCAAGGCGGATCTGGCCAGGGCACGGCGGCTGTTTGCGCGCGCCATCGAGACCCCCGGAGGCCTGCGGATTCAGACCATTCATTCGTTCTGTGCCTCCCTGCTGCGCCGGTTTCCGCTGGAGGCCGGTGTGTCGCCCGCCTTCGTCGAACTGGACGACCGGTCCGCCGTGTTGCTGCAGCAGGACGTCGTGGAGCGTCTTGCCGAGGGCGACGCCCAGGCAACCGTTGACGGGATTGCCGCGCATTTTACCGGGGACGGCCTGGACAGGCTGACCGGCGCGATCGCGCGGCACCGCAAGTCTTTTACAACCGCCTTGTCCGACCGCGATTATCTGAAGCTGTTCGGCGCCGATCCGGATCTTTGCGAAGATGCGATCCTGAAGTCCCTGGATTTCGATGGTCTTGATGGCCTGCTCGATCGTTTGCGGACAGTGCTGGAGACGGGCAGCACGACGGATCTCCGGGCCGCCGAGAGGTTGCGGGCTGTGAGAACCGGTCCTTTCGGATTCGATGACCTGAGAGTTCTCTTCGGCGTGTTTCTGACCGGCGCTGGCGCCAAGGAGCCCTTTGCCGCAAAGGTCGGCAAGTTCCCCACGAAGGCGAGCCGCGAGGTCCTTGGCCCGATATGTCACGACCTCGACGCACTGATGCTGCGGGTCGAAGCCGCCCGCGAAGCCGCCACCTGCCTTGCCGCCGCCCGGAAATCCGCGGCCCTGTCCAGCTTTGCGGCGGCTTTTCTGCATGCCTATGACCGGCAAAAACAGCTGCATGGCTGGCTGGATTTCGACGACCTGATTCAGAAGACGCTGGCGCTGCTTTCGGACCCGGCCGTGGCAGGATGGGTCCTCTACCGGCTGGACGGCGGCCTCGATCACATCCTGGTCGACGAGGCGCAGGATACCAGCCCCGATCAGTGGCAGGTGATCGAACGGCTTGCACAGGAATTCACGGCCGGCCTGGGCGCACGCGATGGGGTGTCGCGGACGATCTTTGTCGTCGGTGACAAGAAACAGTCAATCTATTCGTTTCAGGGTGCGGATGCCCGGGAGTTCGACCGGATGCGGATGCATTTTGGCGGACGGCTGCACGATATCGGCGTGCCGCTGCAAAGCCTGGAGTTGGAGTATTCGTTCAGGTCATCCGATGCCATCCTGCGGTTTGTCGAGGCAGCACTGCCGGAGTTTTCAGAGACGCGGCACCGGGCGTTTCGTGACCGCTTGCCGGGCCGGGTGGATCTTTGGCCAGCGGTCGAAGCGGCGGAGCAGCCGGAAAAACGCAACTGGTACGACCCGGTCGACATCAAAACCGAAGAGCATCACGATGTCGTCCTGGCACGCCGAATCTCGGAAGAGATCGAACGGCTGATCGCAGACGAGACGATCCCGGCAGGTGACGGAACCCGGCGCAGGATCACGGCGGGGGATTTTCTGATCCTGGTGCGTCGGCGGTCCGGGTTATTCGAAGAGATCATCCGCGCCTGCAAGGCGCGCGGACTGGCCATTGCAGGGGCCGACCGGCTAAAGCTCGGCGCGGAACTGGCAGTCAAGGATCTGGCTGCGATCCTGGCGTTTCTGGCAACTCCGGAGGATGACCTTTCGCTGGCGGCGGCTTTACGGTCGCCGTTGTTCGGGTGGAGCGAGGCCGAGCTCTATCGCCTCGGCGCGGGCCGTTCTGCACCCTACCTGTGGACCGAATTGCGCGACCGCTCAGCCGAGTTCCCCGAAACCCTGAGCATGCTGAAGGACTTGCGGAATTCGGCAGACTATCTGCGGCCATACGACCTGATCGAACGGATTCTGACGAAACATGACGGACGGCGCAGGCTGTTGGCGCGGCTGGGACCGGAGGCCGAGGACGGGATCGATACGCTGTTGTCACAGGCCTTGGCCTATGAACGCATCGATGTTCCCAGCCTCACCGGCTTTCTGACCTGGCTCGACACCGGAGAGATCGAGGTCAAGCGCCAGATGGATGCCGCCAGCGACCGGATTCGGGTTATGACCGTCCACGGCGCCAAGGGGCTGGAAGCGCCAATCGTCATTTTACCGGACACCGCCAGACGGGTGCAAAGCCTGCGCGACGAGATCATCGTGACGGAGGATGGCACCCCGGTCTGGCGCACGTCCAAAGACCAGCAGCCCAAAGGTCTTGTCTCCGCCATCGAAGCCATTCGGACGGCGCAGGGCGAAGAGGCCAACCGCCTCTTTTACGTCGCAGTCACGCGGGCCGAGACCTGGCTGATTTTTGCCGGTTCCGGAAATGTCGGGAAGGCGGGGGAAAGCTGGCACCAGATCGCCCGCCGCGGCCTCGAAGAGCTTGGGGCGGCGACCATCGACACACCCACCGGCACAGGCCTGCGCTATACGCATCGGAACTGGGACCTCGGCGACGTGGCGGAAACGCCGGGTGACGTGACCGCCGCCAAGATCGAGGTGCCGGATTGGATGGAGCGCCGCGCCCCTGCGCCCGCCCGCGCGCCAAAACCGCTAGCGCCTTCGGATTTGGGCGGCGCCAAGGTTCTTTTCGGCGACGGAGGAGAAGCGGACGAAGACTCCGGCAAGGCCCACGGCAGGCTTGTGCACAGCTTTTTGGAACATCTGCAGCACCTGGCGCCATCGCAGTGGCCGGCCGTGGCGGTGGCCCTTGCCGGAACCGAAACGGATGATTCGGATCGGCAGCGGGCGCTGGACGAGGCAAGCCGCGTGTTGCTGGATCCCGAGTTCGGGTTCTTGTTCGATGACGCAACGTTGAGCGAGGTCGATCTTTCGGCCGCCCTTTCCAATCTTGGCGGTCGGCGGATCAACGGGACAATCGACAAACTGGTGGTCGAACCCCGCCGGGTTCTGGCCGTCGATTTCAAGACCAACGCCGTGGTGCCCGGCGACGCCGGCGGGACGCCCGAAGGCATTTTACGGCAAATGGGCGCCTATCTGGCCGCGTTAGAGACGATCTATCCCGGAAAACGCGCTGACGTCGCCATTCTTTGGACCGCTGAGCCGCGGCTGATGCCGCTGCCAAACGACATTGTGAGGCAGGCCTTGCGAAATGCCGCTACATCTTGACCTGACACCGTGCAGCCCATACGTCTTTCAGCAACAAATCCCTCCTAGGAGAAAACTCATGGCCACCGTCGCCGTTACCGATCAGACCTTCGATACAGAGGTCGTAAATTCCGACATCCCCGTCGTCGTCGATTTCTGGGCCGAATGGTGCGGCCCCTGCAAGACCATCGGCCCGGCGCTCGAAGAGTTGTCGGACGAATATGCCGGCAAGGTGAAGATCGTGAAGGTCAATGTGGACGAGAATCCCAACTCGCCCGCTCAGCTGGGCGTGCGCGGAATCCCGGCGCTGTTCCTGTTCAAGGATGGCCAAGTGGTGTCGAACAAGATCGGCGCCGCGCCGAAAGCCGCCCTGCAGAACTGGATCACCGAGGCGATCTGACGCTATCACCTGACCGGATGGCGGGGATCGGGGCGCTTCGGCGCCCCTTTTCGATCAAACCTCCCATCCGCGCCGTCGAACCATGTCCAGAATCTGCGCCTCTGCCTGATCGGATCCACCGTTGATGGCAGTGAGCTTGAGAAACCAGTAGAGATACGCGTCATAATCCGGCTCGGCGGTCTGTATCGCCCGGAAGGCGGCCCGATCTTCGGTATCGGCGGTATTGATGGCGATGTGGTGGAAGTCGATCCGGGCAAACAGCAGCGCTGGCTTGTGAAAGAAGTAACCTGACAGCGCTACAGAGGAGTTTTCGGTCACGACATAGTCGCAGCCTGCCAGAAGTTCAGGCATCGGTTCGGAGGCGACCCGCAGACGAGAATGTCTTTCGCACAACGCATCGATGGCCTGTGTTTCTTCAGGGGTGTAGATCTCGCTTGGATGGTAGCCGAGGATCACCGGACGCCCGGGGTCGTTGTCCAGGACGGACTGGATCATCGCGACCGGGCTGATCGTCTGAAAACTGCGGTGTTCCAGCAGCCGGCCCTGCAACGGCACATAGACGAAGCCGTTGCGCCGTGGACGGTCGGCCGCTGCCCCGAACAGCCGCTTCCGCCACGCATTGCAGAACGTTCGTGCCGCGTCCCGGTCTATCTTCGCCGGCTGGAATGCGGTTTGGGCAATCTGCCATTCCCAGCGCTTGGCTGACGTCTCGATCCGCCAGAACGGGTAGAAATAGGCCCGCCGCAACGTCAGCGCACGCGGATGAAACGGATCGTCCATCATGAACAGCGAATAGCCCCGCCGCGTGGCGGATTTCAGCCGTTCTGCGGCACTGTTCCTGCGCAGTTCGACCCTGAAGTTCCGCGACTCGAACGCCCTTGAGATCCGCTCGATGATATTGAAATTGCCCGCTTCGGCGCGGCGGAGGTCGTCGTGGTCAAGATAGATGCGGAGGATCTTTGCACCGGCCATATTCGGCGACGCTAGAGTTGACCGCTGGCCAAGTCAAAGGTGCTTGTTCCCCGTGGGCCGCACCGCCATATAGGCGCAATGGCGAAGGAGACTGCGATGGCAAACGACGGCGTTCCAGGCTGGCACGGCACGACGATCATCGGCGTGAAGAAGGGCGGCGAGGTCGTGATTGCCGGTGACGGGCAGGTAAGCCTGGGCCAGACGGTGATCAAGGGCACGGCGCGCAAGGTGCGGCGTCTGTCGCCGGGCGGGTACGACGTCGTCGCCGGGTTTGCCGGATCGACCGCGGACGCCTTTACCTTGCTGGAACGGCTGGAGGCCAAGCTGGAGGCGACACCGGGCCAGTTGCAGCGCGCAGCGGTGGAACTGGCGAAGGACTGGCGCACCGACAAATACCTGCAAAAGCTGGAGGCGATGCTTATCGTGTCGGACGGGGCGCAGATTTACGTGATCACCGGCGCCGGCGACGTTTTGGAACCCGAGCATGACGTGACGGCCATCGGGTCTGGCGGAAATTATGCGCTGGCCGCCGGCCGGGCGTTGATGGACAGCGAGCTTTCGGCCGAAGAGGTGGCCCGGCGGGCGATGGCGATTGCGGCGGATATCTGCGTTTACACGAACGGGACTTTGACGGTGGAGACGATCAAACCATGACCGACCTGACCCCCCGCGAGATCGTCAGCGAGCTCGACCGCTTCATCATCGGCCAGAAGGACGCCAAGCGCGCCGTGGCGGTGGCGCTGCGCAATCGCTGGCGGCGCAAGCAGCTGGGCGAGGACCTGCGCGAAGAGGTTTATCCCAAGAACATCCTGATGATCGGTCCGACCGGGGTGGGCAAGACCGAGATCAGCCGGCGTCTGGCGCGGCTGGCGAAAGCGCCTTTCATCAAGGTCGAGGCCACGAAGTTCACCGAGGTGGGCTATGTCGGCCGCGATGTCGAACAGATCGTTCGGGATCTGGTGGATGCCTCGATCGCAATGACACGCGAGAATATGCGCGAAGAGGTAAAGACCTCGGCCCATTCCGCCGCCGAGGAGCGGGTGATCGAAGCGATTGCGGGGGCGGATGCCCGCGAGGCCACGCGCGAGATGTTCCGCGGCAAGCTGAAGCGCGGGGAACTGGACGATCACGTGATCGAGCTGGACGTGGCCGACACGTCGAACCCGATGCAGGCCCTGGAGATCCCCGGTCAGCCCGGGCAGATGGGCGGCATGATGAACCTGGGCGATATTTTCGGCAAAGCCTTTGGCGGACGCACGGTTCGGCGCAAGATGACCGTGGCCGAAAGCTATGAGGTGCTGATCGGCGAAGAGGCCGACAAGCTGTTGGACGACGAGACGGTGAACCGCGCCGCGCTGCAGGCGGTCGAGCAGAACGGGATCGTGTTCCTCGACGAGATCGACAAGGTCTGCGGCCGGTCGGATGCGCGCGGGGCCGAGGTCAGCCGCGAGGGGGTGCAACGGGATCTTCTGCCCTTGATCGAGGGGACGACCGTTTCGACCAAGCACGGGCCGATCAAGACCGACCACATCCTGTTCATCGCATCGGGCGCCTTTCACGTCGCGAAGCCATCCGATCTGTTGCCCGAACTGCAGGGGCGGCTACCGATCCGGGTGGAACTGCGGGCGCTGACGGAAGCCGATTTCGTGCGTATCCTGACCGAGACGGACAATGCGCTGACGCGGCAGTATTCGGCGCTGATGGCGACCGAAGAAGTGGCCGTGGACTTTACCGAAGACGGGATCGCGGCGCTGGCGAAGATCGCGGCGGAGGTCAATCAAAGCGTCGAGAATATCGGGGCACGGCGGCTTTACACGGTGATGGAGCGTGTGTTCGAAGAACTTTCCTTTACCGCGCCGGACCGGGGCGGCGAATCCGTGACGGTGGATGCCGGATTTGTCGACGCCAATCTGGGTGAGCTGACGAAGTCGGTGGATGTCAGCCGATACGTTTTGTAGCTGTCCGAATTCTTCGGTGGGCGCGGCGGACAGGACAGCTTATCAACACACACATGATCCGGGTTGTTTTGATCCTGTCGCTGATCGCCCTGTCCGCCTGCACGCCGCGGGCGCGGCTGGTACCCGTCAGTGCCGATCTGGTGTCGGACGATATTCGGTCGGTATATATCGGGACCACGCGGAAATGGACGCCCGAGGCCGGGTTTTCGGGGCGGCGCAGTCAGGTGTCGAATTACCTGCGCTACGACATTTCCGTGCCCAAGACCCGGCCCGCGGGGGAAATAACGTGGCCGACGGACGGGATCGACCCGAACAGCCAGTTCCTGCTGGCCGGGGCGACAGCGTTCGAGGGGCCTGATCCGTTTCGGCGCGATCTGGCCGCCAGCCTCGCCCGCCGTCCCCAGGGTGCCCGCGAAGCGGTGATCTATGTGCACGGTTTCAACAACCGGTTCCACGAAGGCGTTCTGCGGATTACCCAGCTGTCCGAGGATTTCCGGTTTCCCGGCGTTTCCGTCCACTACTCCTGGCCGAGCGCCGGAAATCCGCTTGGTTATGCCTATGACCGCGACAGCCTGCTCTATGCCCGCGACGGGCTGGAACGGCTGGTGCGCGAGGTGCAGGCATCCGGGGCCGACCGCGTCATTCTCGTGGCGCATTCGGTGGGCGCGATGCTGGTGATGGAAACCCTGCGGCAGATGGCGATCGCCCGCCCCGGATCGGTCGCGCGGGGCCTTGGCGGCGTGATTCTGATCTCGCCGGACATCGATGTCGAGCTGTTCCGCGCCCAGGCTTCGCGCATCGGTCGACTGCCGCAGCCGTTCGGGCTGTTCGTGTCGAAACGCGACCGGGCGCTGTCGTTGTCGGCCCGACTGACCGGGCAGGGCAACCGGCTGGGCAACATCCGGTCGCTGGAGACGCTGGCCGATCTGGACGTGACCGTGATCGACGTGACCGAGTTTTCGACGGGCGAGGGGCATTTCGTCGCCGGGGATTCGCCTGCGGTCATAAGCATCTTTTCCCGCGCCGGTGCGCTGGAGACCGCGTTTCGCGGCGATCAGGCCGGGCGGACAGGTCTGGTCCCGGGGACGGTTCTGACGGTGCAGAATGCCACAGAGATCATCCTGTCGCCGGTAACGGGACTGGTGCAATAGGGCTTTCCTTTTTCCGGCCCCTCGGTGACAGAGGGTCATGGATCTGTTGCCCTTTCTGCGCGCGAACGCGCCGTTTCTGGCCGCCGGCGCGCTGCTGGCATTTTGTTCGAGTTTTGGGCAGACCTACCTAATCTCGGTCTTCGCAGGCGAGATCCGCGCCGAGTTCGGGCTGAGCCATGGCGACTGGGGCGGGATCTACACGCTTGGAACCACGGCAAGCGCCGTCGCGATGATCTGGGCGGGCATCGCGACCGACCATTTCCGGGCGCGCACCCTGGGTGCGGTGGTGTTGGCCGGTCTCGCCTTCGCCTGTCTGATGATGGCGCTGGCACCGGGTGCCTGGGCGCTCCCCTTCGTAATCTTCGCGCTACGATTCGCCGGGCAGGGGATGACGACGCATATCGCCGTGGTCGCTATGGCCCGGTGGTTCGTGGCCTCCCGCGGCAAGGCGATCTCCGTTGCTCTGATGGGCTTTGCCGTCGGAGAGGCGTTTCTGCCGCTGGCCATCGTCCCGCTTCTGGGCATTGCTCCCTGGCGGATGCTGTGGGTCGGGTTTGCAGTGTTCCTGCTGCTGGTCATTCCGGTTCTGTCGCGGCTTTTGCGATTGGAGCGCACGCCGCAATCCGTCGCCGAGGAAAGCCCGGCATCGGGGATGCGCGGGCGCCACTGGCGGCGGCCCGAGGCGTTGCGGCACTGGCTGTTCTGGCTTGTGGTCCCGTCGATCATGGCCCCGTCGGCCTTTGGCACGGCGTTCTTCTTTCAACAGGTGCACCTGGCCGAAACCAAGGGCTGGGCGCATATCGAGCTGGTGTCGCTGTTTCCGCTTTTTACCGGCACGGCGATTGCGGCGATGCTGGTGTCTGGATGGCTGATCGACCGGGTCGGTTCGGCACGGCTGATGCCGTTCGCCCAACTGCCGGTAGCCGTGGGATTCATCGTGCTGGGCATGGCCGAGGGGCTGCCGCTGGCAGCCGCCGGAATCGTCTTGATGGGATTGTCACAAGGGGCCCTGTCGACCCTAAGCAGCGCTTTTTGGGCCGAATTCTATGGCACACGGTATCTGGGCGGTATCAAGGCGCTGGCGACCGCGGCGATGGTTCTGGGCTCGGCCATCGGACCGGGGCTGACCGGTGCGCTTATCGACTTCGGGATAGATTTCGAGGATCAGATGGTCGGGATCGCCGGGGTCTATGCTGGTGCGGCCCTTCTCGTAGCCGTGGGCGTGACACGCGCGCGGCGGTTGTTACCTTTTGCGGCGTAGGTAAACATAGTAGGCGCCGCTGCCGCCATGCCTCAGATGTGCCTCGGTCACCTGCAGGACGGCATAGGACAGCGACGGATGCGCCAGCCATTGCGGAACCTGGTGCCGTAGCAGGCCGCGGCGGACGGGAATCGGGCCGTCGTCCCTGGCGGTCTTGCCCTTGCCGGTGATGACAAGCACCAGGCGCCGGCCCCGGGCGAAGGCGTCCGCGATGAACCGGTTTAGCGCTGGGTGGGCCTGGGCGAGCGTCATCCCATGCAGATCGACGCGCGCCTCAGGTTTCAGCTTGCCCCTTTTGAGCTGGGTAAAGGCCTTTCGGTCCATGTGGACCGGCTGCCCGTTCGGGCGCTGCGTGGGCAGGGCAGTGTCGGTCTGTCTTTCTCCGATCCGGAACGCCGGGATCGGATCGGGTTTCGGCGGATCAAAATGGTGTTCGATCCGTTCCGGGATCGGTTTCGGCTGCGCCGGATGCAGCGGCACGGTGGTTTCGGTGACCTTGGACCAGAGCGCATGTTCCTCGGGGGTCAGGCCGCGCGGGCCCTTGCGGCTCACCCCGTGCCCTCGGGGGCGAGGGCAAAGGCCCGCTGAATCGGCATCAGAACGATCATCCGGCCCGGATCGCGGACCCGACCCGCTTTCCGCCCGGCTTCGTCGCCGGTGCCAAAAAAGATATCGGCGCGTTGGGTGCCCTTGATCGCAGACCCTGTGTCCTGCGCGATCATCAGACGGCGGAGCGTGTTGCGACCACCCTTTTCGATCCAGACCGGTGCGCCGAGTGGCACGTATTTCGGATCGACGGCGATCGAGCGCATGGCCGTGATCGAGCGGTTCATCGCGCCAAGCGGACCCTTGTGGGCCGGAACGCGCGGGACCTCTCGGAAGAAGACGTAAGACGGGTTGTGCCGCAAAAGCGCGGCGCCTTCGACCGGGTTGCGGCGGACCCAGTTGCGGATCACCTGGGCCGATACCTGATGCGCCTGGTAGATCCCGCGGCGAACCATTTCCTGACCGATCGATTTATAGTCGTGGCCGTTCTTGCCGCCATAGCCGACGCGCAGGCCGGTTCCGTCGGGAAACCGGACACGGCCGGACCCCTGGATTTGCAGAAAGAACACATCGACCGGGTCGTCGATCCAGGCGATCTCCAGCCCCCGGCCGTCAAGGATGCCGTTTTCCTCGATCTCGGCGCGGGTAAACCAGGTGCGGCCGTTCTGAACCTCGGGCGGTTTGCGGTAAAGCGGATAGCGGTATTTGCCCGTCCGGGTGCGAGAGCCGTTGAGTTCGGGCTCGAAATAGCCGGTAAAAAGACCCGCCGAGCCGTCGGTGATCAGGACTGGGCGGAAGAACAGTTCAAAGAACGTCCGGGCGTTCTTTTGATTTGTGGCGAGTGCGCAGAGCGACGCCCAGTCAGGGTCTTTCATGTCGCGGCAGGTTTCCTTGAAAACCTGCAACGCAGCATCGTGGTCGTCGTATTCCCAGCCCTTGAGATCGGCAAAGCTGACAACCTCATAGGTTGCATCCTGCGCACAGGCGGGACCGGTCAAGGCAAATCCCACCGATAATGCCCCCGCCAGGGCGGCACGTCTCATTCCCCGGTGGCGACCAGTTTCCAGTTGGGATCGTCGGCCCCCATGACGCGGGCAAACGTCCAGCTGTCCTTCTGGCGCTTGATCTCGTTGGGGTTGCCTTCGATGATCTCCCCGGCTGCGTTGCGCACGGCCGAGGTCAGTTCACCGACAAATCGCACCGTGACCTCGGCCTCCTGGGTGTCGCGGTCAAAGCTCGCGTCCGCCAGGGTCAGCTCGCGCACGCCGACGAAATTCGCCTCGATGGTCAGGCCCTGGTCTTCGCGCTCGCCAATTACATCGACGAAGGTCTGGTGAACCTCGGGCCCGAGGAAGGGCGCGATATCGTCGATTTCGCCCTTCTCGAACGCCATCAGGATCATCTCATAGGCGCCGCGGGCGCCCTGCAGGAATTCGTTGACGGAAAAGCCGGGCTCCACGAGCTTCATCGCGGCCAAGGCATGCGCGGCGTCAGAGCCGTCTTTGACGTGATCCGTGATGTCGCGATCCGGGCCTCCCTCGATCACCTCGAGATCGGGACGTTCGCGCCGCGGGCGTTCGGGCAACTGCACCGGGGGCTTTTCAAACCCGTCGCGAGTTCCGAGAACGCTGCGCAACCGCAGGATCAGAAAGACCGCTATTCCGGCAAGAACCAGAAGTTGGATGATGGCGGAACTCATGCAGACCTCTTTCTCGGGCTCATGTGGTATTCTTCGGACACCGCACTTATGTAAGGCGTGGACATTGGCAAGTCCACTGTTCGGATCATGCAACTCACGGGGAAATCATGTGGCTCTTTGCCCTCTTTCTAGCGGTCCCGTTGATCGAGATCGCGCTGTTCATCCAGATCGGTGGCGCGATCGGTCTGGGGTGGACGTTGCTGATCGTCGTTCTTACCGCAATCCTGGGGACCTGGCTTGTGCGGGCTCAGGGTATTCTGGCGATGAACCAGCTGCGCACCTCGTTCTCGCGTTTAAACGATCCGACAGAGCCGTTGGCACATGGCGCAATGATTCTCTTTTCCGGCGCATTGTTGCTGACACCGGGATTTTTTACCGATGCGGTCGGATTTGCATTGCTGATGCCGCCCGTGCGCATGGCGATCTATCGCTTTCTGCGGGCGCGGGTGAAAGTGCAGTCATTCGAAATGGGTGCACAGCCGGGGCCGCGGACCGGCCACCGCGCGCCGCCGGGCAAGGGACCGGTAATTGACGGCGACTTCGAAGAGGTTGTGCCGCCAAAGCAGCCAACACACGGAAACTCTGGCTGGACTCGGCATTGAGGCCCTGCAAGTGACCTGTTAGACGGCGTCGAAACCTGATTTCCGACGTAAGGGAGTTTGACGATGGCCGAAAATGGCGAAACGACCGAAGAGGCCGGTGCAACTGCGCAGCCGCAGCCGCCGAAGATGCAGGTCCTGGGGCAGTTCATCCGCGATTTGTCGTTCGAAAACATTCTGTCCCGGAAGGGCGTCAGTGGCGAGGTAAAGCCCGAGATGCAGGTTCAGGTCAGCATGGATGCCAAGAAACGGCCGACGGAAAACCAGTACGAAGTTACGACGAAGTTCTCCGTGACTTCGAAGAATGCCGGTAGCGACGATGTCCTGTTCGTCGTGGAACTGGAGTACGGCGGGCTGTTCCACGTCGAAAACATACCGGACGAGCAACTGCACCCGTTCTTGATGATCGAATGCCCGCGCATGCTGTTTCCATTCGTGCGCCGGATCATCAGCGACGTCACCCGCGACGGCGGTTTTCCGCCGTTGAACCTGGATACCGTCGATTTCGTACAGCTTTACCGGCAGGACATCGCGCGGCGGGCCCAGGAACAGAAGCCGGCGACGCCGGTCAGCTAAGCTTTGCCCAAAGCGATTCGGGACCGAGCGCATCGACGAAGGCGCGGTGCGCTTCGGCCTCTTCTGCTGTGATACGCGGTGGCAATTGGGTCGGACGTGCCACCGGCCGCCAATCCCGTCCAGGATCTTTGCTAGAGGCAACCGGTCCGCTCGACAGGATCAGGCCGGGCTGGCGGCCACCGATCAGTTCCAGATAAACCTCGGCCAGAATTTCGCTGTCGAGCAAGGCGCCATGAAGCGTCCGGGCGGTATTGTCGATGCCGAAGCGGCGGCAGAGCGCATCAAGCGACGCGGGCGAGCCGGGATATTTCTTGCGGGCGATGGCAAGCGTGTCGATGGCTTGGTCGGACGGAAGAAGCGGTCGGTTTATCCAGCCCAGCTCGGCGTTGAGGAACTTCATGTCGAAGGCCGCATTGTGGATCACCAGCTTGGCGTCGCCGACAAAGGAAAGAAATGCGTCGCCGATCTCGGCGAACCTGGGTTTGTCGCGCAGGACGACTTCGCCCGGATTTGCGGCACGCGGGGCTTCCAGCAGATCGGGGCCAAGACCGTGCACCTCGAACGCGGATTGCGGCATCGCGCGGTCGGGGTTGATGTATTGGTGATAGGTGCGGCCGGTCGGGACGTGGTTCAAAAGCTCGACAGCGCCGATTTCGACGATGCGGTCGCCGGTTTCGGGTTCGAAGCCGGTTGTTTCGGTATCAAGTACGATCTCACGCATCGGCCAACCTCTGCCGGATGTCCTTTAGACATGATTGCACCTGCGCGCGGGCGCCTGCAAGATCCAGCGTTTCGATCACATAGTCGGCGCGCCGGCGTTTTTCCGCATCCGGGACTTGTTTCGCAAGGATAGTGTCGAATTGTGCCTCGGTCATGGTTCCGCGGTCGAGCACACGCCGGCGCTGAATCCCTGCGTCTGTGCTGACCACCACGACGGCGTCCATATCGGTATCTGCGCCGGTTTCGAAGAGAAGTGGAATATCGAGAAGAACGATGTCGCCATCGGCTTTGCGCAGAAACTCGGCACGGTCGGCGGCAACGAGCGGGTGAACGACGGCTTCGATCTTGGCAAGCGCGGTTGGATCTTGCGCGATCCAATTCTTCAGGGCCGCCCGGTCGACCGTGGCATCCCTAACGGCTTGGGGGCAAATCCGGGCGATCTTCCCGACCGCAGCGCCATCCCTCTCGTAAAGCCGATGGACTGTGCTATCCGCGTCCCAGACGGGAATGCCTTCGTCCTCGAACATCTTGGCCGTGGTGGTCTTTCCCATACCGATCGATCCTGTCAGTCCGATCAGAAAAGGGCGTTTCGAGGGTGTCACGCCAGCATGACCTGCCGGAGCCCGTCGTCAACCTCTGGCCGGATTCCGAACCAACGCTCGAATGCCGGGGCCGCCTGATGAAGCAGCATACCGAGCCCATCGACGGTGGTGCAGCCGAATTCGGCGGCGCGCTGCAGAAAACTGGTTTGCAGGGGAGTGTAGACCAGATCACTGACGACGGCCTTGGGCGATAGACCGTCAAGCGGCACCCGAAGGTTGGGTTTGCCGACCATGCCGAGCGACGTCGTGTTCACGACGGTGACGGCATCCTCGAGCATATTCCCGGCCTGAACCCAGTCGTACACGACGACTTTGGCACCGAACTCGCTGCGCAACGCCTCGGCGCGCGTCCGGGTGCGGTTGCTGATCCGCAACTCGGGCACACCGGTTTCCAGCAGCGACGCGATCACCGCACGCGCGGCCCCACCGGCACCGATGACAGCGGCGGGACCGGATTTCGGCTGCCAGGCCGATGCGGTTTGGCGAAGGTTTTCTATGAAACCGTACCCATCGGTATTGTCGGCGTGGATTTTCCCGTCTTTCCGGAAGATCAGTGTATTTGCGGCACCGATCAGGGCGGCCCGGTCCGTGACAAGGTCGGCCAGGTTCAGAACGGATTCCTTATGCGGGACAGTGACGTTGATGCCGACGAAGCCAAGCTTGGGCATGGCCCTGATAGCGTCCTCCAGGTCCGATTGAGCGATGTCCATTGGAATGTAGAAGCCGCTCAGCCCATAGCGCTCGAGCCAGTACCCATGCAGGCGGGGGCTTTTGCTGTGTGCAATCGGCGAGCCGATGACGCCGGCCAGAGGTATGCGTGTGTCGTCGCTCATCCCGAAATAGCCCCCCTGACGGTGAGATACCCAAGCAATTCCAAGAGAGGAAGCCCCAGGACCGTGAAATAGTCGCCCTCGACGCGTTCGAACAATCGCACGCCTTCTTCTTCGAGCTTATATCCGCCGACGGAATGACGAATGCTATCCCAGTTTCGGGCGATATATGCGTCGAGGTAGGCGGCGCTCGGCTTTCGCATATGGAGTTTGGCCACGCCGACGTGCCGCCATAGCGGTTGATCATCCATGTAGATCACGGCCGCTGACAGCAGGGTGTGCCGGTTCCCCGCCAAGGACGTCATCTGCGCGCGGGCTTCTTCCGGAGTGCCAGGCTTTCCCAGAACCCGGCCATTGAAGTCCAGAACCTGATCGCACCCTATCACCAGCGCCCCGGGGGCGCGGCGGCATGCCTTGCGGGCCTTGTGTTCCGCAAGGGCATCGGCGATGTCGCGGGGCTTGGCCCCGTCCAACACCATTGCGTTTCGAATTTCCAGCTCGTCGACTGCCACAGGCGCCACATCGAATTCGATGCCTGCATTTCGAAGCAATTTTTGCCGAATCTCGGACCCCGAGGCGAGCACAATGCGGTCTGACATGCTGAGAACTCTGTGGAGAAGTTATGTGTGAGGAACAGGGTAATCCGTGGGGTAGCAAGTGCATTCGCGGCTGTCACGGAATTTGCGGCTGGTTCGGGGTTGCTAGCCGGAAATCATCCGTTGTGCACGGGGTCTTTAATCGCCCTGGGGATTTCTGCCCGCACCAAGCCGATTGAGGGAATCTCTAATAATATTCCACAGAGATATCTCATAGTAACATTATGTTATTATTACATAAAATCTGGATATTGAGGGATTTGTTCACGCGGTGTCATAGGCCCGGATAGCCAGTACAATACTGTTGAGAACTGCATAATCCCCATCATCCACAGCCCCAACAAAATCATCATCTTTTTCTTTCTATTTATTTTCTTTTATGAGGGGCACAGACGCCCGAATACGATGAAAATGATGATCACGGATTTCCTGTCAGACCTGTACCCTTGGACCAAGGCACTGCATGTGATTTCGGTTATCGCCTGGATGGCGGGTCTTTTCTATCTGCCACGTCTTTTTGTCTACCACACAGAGCAGGTCGAAACCGGGACACCGACAGATGCGATGTTTCAGGTCATGGAACGCAGGCTGCTGCGGGCAATCATGAATCCGGCAATGATCGCCACCTGGATATTCGGACTGATGTTGGTGTTCACACCGGGAATCGTCGACTGGTCGTCCGTCTGGCCATGGATCAAGGCTGCGGCGATCGCGTTGATGACGTGGTTCCACCATTGGTGTGGCCTGCGCCGAAAAGAATTCGTTTCAGGCACGAACAGCCGCACCGGCCGGCAATACCGGTTGATGAATGAGCTGCCGACCGTGTTGATGCTTGTGATCGTGATCTCGGTGATCGTCCGTCCGTTTTAACGGCAATTGACTTGTGCAGTCACGAGGCTTATCTACCGCATCGCGCATCCGTCCGGATGTGGCTGTTTCCCAATTCAACAAAGACCGTGTGCCGCCAGGGCCGGTCCCGGAACCTTTCCTATGAGCCAAGACCGTCTGAACCTTGCCGACTTGAAGGCGAAGAATGCCAAGGATTTGCTGTCCATGGCCGAAGAGCTGGAGATCGAAAACGCCTCGACCATGCGGAAGGGCGAAATGATGTTCCAGATCCTGCGAGAGCAGGCAGAGGAAGGCTGGGAGATCGGCGGCGACGGTGTGCTGGAGGTGTTGCAGGACGGTTTTGGATTTCTGCGGTCGCCCGAGGCCAATTATCTGCCGGGTCCCGACGACATCTACGTGTCGCCAGATATGATCCGGCAGTATTCGTTGAGAACGGGCGATACGGTTGAAGGCGTGATTCGAGCCCCGTCGGACAACGAGCGCTATTTCGCCTTGACCAAGGCCGAGACGATTAACTTCCAGGAGCCGGAGCGGGCCCGGCACAAGGTGGCGTTTGATAACCTGACGCCGCTTTATCCGGACGAGCGTATGACAATGGAGATCGAGGATCCGACGATCAAGGACCGCTCGGCGCGGATCATCGATCTCGTGGCGCCGATCGGCAAGGGTCAGCGGTCGTTGATCGTGGCGCCGCCGCGGACCGGCAAAACCGTTCTGCTGCAGAATATCGCGCATTCGATCGAGGCGAATCATCCCGAGTGTTATCTGATCGTTCTTCTGATCGATGAACGTCCGGAAGAGGTTACCGACATGCAGCGGTCGGTGAAGGGAGAGGTCATTTCGTCGACATTCGATGAACCTGCGACGCGGCATGTCGCGGTGTCGGATATGGTGATCGAAAAGGCGAAGCGCCTGGTTGAACACAAGCGCGATGTGGTGATTCTGCTTGATTCCATCACCCGGCTTGGGCGGGCCTTCAACACGGTGGTGCCGTCATCGGGCAAGGTTCTGACCGGCGGTGTGGATGCCAATGCGTTGCAGCGGCCCAAGCGGTTCTTCGGCGCTGCCCGCAATATCGAAGAGGGTGGGTCGCTGACGATTATTGCAACGGCCCTTATCGATACCGGAAGCCGGATGGACGAGGTGATCTTCGAAGAATTCAAGGGCACCGGTAACTCAGAGATCGTTCTGGACCGGAAGGTTGCGGACAAGCGCGTGTATCCGGCGATGGACATCTTGAAATCCGGGACCCGGAAAGAGGATCTTTTGGTCGACAAGAACGACTTGCAGAAGACTTTTGTCCTGCGGCGGATCCTGAATCCGATGGGTACGACCGATGCCATCGAGTTCCTTTTGTCGAAGTTGAAGCAAACCAAGACGAATTCCGAGTTCTTTGATTCGATGAATGCCTGAGCCCCGGCGATGAAATTGGGATAGCCGAATGGATACGATCTTTGCCGTCGCGTCTGCGCGTGGCAAGGCGGGGGTTTGCGTTGTGCGGGTGTCAGGTCCGCAAGCACATGAGGCGGCGCGGACGTTCACGGGCGATCTGCCGTCGCCACGTCGTGCCGGGTTGCGCCGGTTCCGGGATTGGAACGGGGATCTGATCGATCAGGCGCTGGTCCTGGTCTTTGAAGAGGGCCACAGTTTCACCGGAGAAAAGGTTGCCGAATTCCAGTTGCATGGCAGCACTGCGGTAATTTCGGCGGTTTTGGATTGCCTCGGCCGTGTGCCGGGGTGCCGGACGGCCGAACCGGGCGAATTCACCCGGCGGGCGCTGGAAAACGAGGTGCTTGATCTGTCTCAGATCGAGGGCCTGGGTGATCTTATCGAAGCGGATACCGAAGCGCAGCGCATCCAGGCGGTTCGCGTGATGACCGGAGCCCTGGGAGAGGCGGCTCAAAGCTGGCGTCGGGAGCTGGTGGAAGCAATTGCGTTACTGGAAGTCATGATCGACTTTTCGGACGAGGAGGTACCGGACGACACGACAGCCGAGGTAAAGCGAATAGCTGGCAAAGTACTGAGGTCACTGCAGAAAGAGGCATCGGGAGTGAAGGCTGCGGAGCGTATCCGGGACGGGTTTGAGGTGGCCATCGTCGGCAATCCGAACGTGGGAAAGTCCACACTGCTGAACCGGCTGGCCGGGCGCGATGCCGCAATCACATCGGAAATCGCCGGAACGACCCGCGATGTTATCGAAGTTCGGATGGATGTCGGCGGCTTGCCGGTAACATTCCTCGACACGGCGGGAATTCGGCTTTCAGAGGATCGGATCGAGACGTTGGGCGTTGAGCGCACAATGGAGCGGGCGCGAACGGCGGATTTGAGGATTTTTCTTCTGTCCAAGAAAGGCGATCGTTTGCCGTTTGAGGCGAACGCGCAGGATGTTGTCATTGTCGGAAAGGCGGATCTGAATTCAGGGGGCGAGGTGTCGGGTCTGACCGGCGAGGGGGTCGATTCGCTGTTGGAACGCATAGGCGCGGTCCTGGAGCAGCGGACGCAAGGAGTGGGGATCGCTATCAGGGAACGCCATCGGGCGGCGCTGGTTGCTGCTTGCAGCGAGATCTCTAACAGCCTTGCGGTTCTGGGGGAAGGCTCGGACCGGATTGAATTTGCCGCAGAGCACCTTCGGCTAGCGATAAGATCACTGGATAGCCTTGTCGGAAAGGTCGACATTGAGCATATTCTCGACGAGATCTTTGCGCGGTTCTGTCTTGGGAAGTAAGGAGTGTTTCACGTGAAACATGCCGATTTCGACGTGTTGGTAATTGGCGGCGGACATGCGGGCGTCGAGGCCGCCTTGGCGTCGGCGCGTGTCGGCGCGCGTGTCGGTTTGGTTACACTGTCAAAGCAGAGTATCGGCGTGATGTCATGCAACCCGGCGATAGGCGGTCTTGGAAAAGGCCATCTCGTTCGGGAAATTGACGCATTGGACGGCGTAATGGGATGTGCCGCCGATGCCGCAGGAATTCAGTTTCGGCTTCTGAACCGCAGAAAGGGCCCGGCGGTCCAGGGTCCGCGGACGCAGACCGACCGCACGCTTTATCGTGCAGCGATACAGGCGTACGTGGAGGCCGCGCAAGGCGTTCAGGTTATCGAAGGAGAAGTCACAGATCTTCGTATGAGCGCCGGAAGAGTTTGCGGTGTTGTTCTGTTGGACGGAACTGAAGTCGATGCGCAGTCGGTGGTTTTAACCGCCGGGACGTTCCTGCGGGGTGTGATCCACATCGGAGAACGTCGGATCGAGGGCGGCAGGGTCGGCGAAGCGGCGGCGAACAGGCTCGGCGACCGGCTGGAAGAGTTCACGTTGGCACTTGGCAGATTGAAGACAGGGACACCTCCGCGGCTAGACGGCCGAAGCATCGATTGGGAAAGTCTGGAATGCCAGCCTGGAGATACCGATCCAGTGTTTCTGTCGTTCCTGTCGCAGGAGGTGGTCAACCCGCAGGTTTCTTGTGCGATAACCGCGACAAACGAAACGACACATGACATCATCACGGCCAATCTGTCCCGATCGGCGATGTACGGCGGCCGGATCGACGGTACGGGTCCGCGCTATTGCCCGTCGATTGAAGACAAGGTGGTGCGGTTCGCGGACAAAGCATCGCATCAGATCTTTCTTGAGCCGGAAGGTCTGAATGACAACACCGTCTATCCGAACGGCATATCGACTTCGCTTCCCGAGGAAGTTCAGATTGAATATGTGCAATCCATCGCAGGCCTCGAGAACGCAATAATTCTGCAACCGGGTTATGCGATCGAATACGATTATGTGGATCCACGCGCACTTGACCGAACGATGCAGATTGCGTCGGTACCCGGGCTTTTCCTCGCGGGACAGATCAACGGGACGACCGGATACGAAGAAGCTGCGGCTCAAGGCATGGTCGCGGGATTGAATGCTGCAAAGTCAGCGTTGGGGGACGAGCCGGTCACTTTTGACCGCGCGTCCTCGTATATCGGGGTTATGATCGACGATCTGATTACTCGCGGCGTGACCGAGCCCTATCGTATGTTTACGTCCCGTGCAGAGTACCGGTTGTTCCTGCGGGCGGACAACGCGGACCAGAGGCTTACGCCGCTGGGTGTCTCGGCCGGATGCGTGTCTGACGAGCGGCGGACGGAGTTCGAATTGAAGATGGCTCGACTGCAGTCGGCCGAAGCGCGGGTGCGGTCTGTGTCGTTGACGCCGAAGCAGGCGTTACGGGAGGGTTTAATGGTAAGCCAGGATGGGCGCAGGCGGGACGGCTATGAACTCTTGGCTTTTCCCGATATCGGGTTTGAAGATCTTTGCCGGATAAACCCGGGGCTTTGGGAATTGGACGCCGACATTCGCAGGCAGATCGAGTGCGACGCCCTTTACGCTCATTACATTGAACGGCAGCGGCGCGATGTCGAGGCGATGCGCCGTGATGAAGGATATGAAATCCCGAAAGATTTCGACTATGGCGCTATGAAGGGGCTGTCCAACGAGCTTACGGAGAAACTCTTGAAGGTTCGCCCAGAGACGCTTGGCCAGGCCGGGCGGATCGAAGGGATGACTCCAGCCGGACTGACCTTGCTTTTGGCGAAGCTGCGCCAGAATGATCGCAAGAAATCCGCCTGATGAGCGAAAACGTCGATGAGATTCTTCGCCGGACTTACAATGTTTCACGTGAAACAACCGACCGATTGCAGGTCTTCGCCGATCTCCTTCTGAAGTGGTCGCCCCGGATCAACCTGATTTCCAGATCGACGGCGCAAGATCTCTGGCACCGGCATATTCAGGATTCGGCGGCCGTCTTCGCCGCCGCGTCACCCAATGCACGGACATGGATCGATCTTGGGACCGGCGGCGGGTTTCCCGGTGCCGTGGTCGCCTTGATGGCGGCGGAATCGAATCCCGGGCTTCGTGTCACCTGTGTTGAATGCGATATCCGGAAGGCAATGTTTCTCAAGACCGTGAGCCGGGAAACCGGCGTTGCCTTTGCTGTTCTTTCCCGCCGCATCGAAGAGGTGCCGGGGCAGGCCGCCGACGTGGTCTCGGCCCGTGCGCTGGCGCCAATGGACCGGCTGTTGGGATACGCCGAAAGGCATATGGCCGAGACGGGCGAAGGTCTGTTTCTGAAAGGTGAAAACTGGCCTGCAGAGGTCGAAAAAGCCCTTGAAAAATGGCGCTTTAAGCTGGAGAAGAAATCCAGCGCGACCAACCCCGGCTCGGCTGTTTTGATCGTGAAAGACTTGGCACGTGCTTGATCCCACACGCAAGAAACTTCCTCGGATAATCGCAATCGCCAATCAGAAAGGCGGAGTCGGCAAGACGACGACGGCCATTAACTTGGGTGCCGCACTGGCCGAGGCAGGCTATCACGTCTTGCTGGTGGATCTGGACCCGCAAGGCAATGCATCCACCGGCCTTGGAATCGACGCGGCAGCGCGGGCAAGGACGACGTACGATTTGCTGCTCGAAGACGCACCGCTCGACCAGGTTGTAAGGCCGAGCGGAATCGATGGATTGTGGATCGCGCCCGCCACCACCGATCTCAGCTCGGCGGACATCGAAATGGTGTCGAACGAAAAGCGAAGCTTTCTGTTGCATGATGCATTGCGGCAGCCGGGTATCGACCGCTATGGCCTTGATTTCGTGCTGATCGATTGTCCGCCATCGCTGAGTTTGCTGACAGTCAATGCGATGGTTGCGGCGCATTCAGTTCTTGTGCCGCTTCAATCGGAATTCTTTGCGCTGGAGGGACTGTCGCAACTGATGCTGACCATCCGAGAGGTTAGGCGAACAGCAAACGCAGAGCTTCGTCTGGAAGGCGTCGTTCTGACGATGTACGACGGCCGCAACAACCTGTCCTTGCAGGTCGAAAACGATGCGCGCGAAAATCTGGGCGAGGTGGTGTTTCGCACGGTCATTCCGCGAAATGTGCGGGTCAGCGAATCGCCCTCGTTCGCGTTGCCGGTTCTCGAGTACGACACCGGCTCGAAAGGTGCGCGGGCGTATCGGGCTTTGGCACAAGAGCTTGTGTCCCGATATGACGTTGAGGCGAAATAAGGGAGGCTTGTCATGGCGGATCGAAAATCAGAACGGCGGGGACTTGGCCGGGGTCTTTCGGCGTTGATGGCTGATATCCCGCCTGCGGATACCGATGCCGGTACCAAGTCAGCCGGCGCGTCTGCGGATCGGTCCGTGCCCATCGACAGAATCCGGCCCAATCCCAACCAACCCAGGCGGAAGTTCACCCAAGACCAACTGGACGACCTGACGCGGTCGATCAAGGAGAAAGGTATTATCCAACCGCTTATCCTGCGGACTGCGGACGAGGACGGCATATACGAGATCGTAGCCGGAGAGCGCCGGTGGCGCGCCGCCCAGGCGGCGCAGATGCACAGCGTTCCGGCGATCATCCGCGACTATACGGACACGGAAGTTCTTGAGGTCGCCATCGTTGAAAATATCCAGCGCGCCGACCTCAATTCGATCGAGGAAGCGGCGGGATACAGGCAACTGATGGAACGGTTCGGGCATACGCAAGAGAAAATCTCTGATGCCCTTGGAAAAAGTCGCAGCCACATCGCCAACCAGCTGCGGCTGTTGACCTTGCCCGAGACAGTTCAGGACATGGTGGCTGACGGTCAGTTGTCGGCAGGACATGCAAGGGCATTGGTCACCACCGATGATCCGCTGACATTGGCCAAGCGGGTGGTCGCAAAGGGCTTGTCTGTGCGAGAGACCGAAGCATTGGTCAGAAAACCGGCGAAAGCCAAAGCGGCCAAGCCGGGCAAAGCGGCAGAAAAGGACGCAGATACCCGGGCGCTGGAAGACGATCTCAGCGCAGCGCTTGGGATGAAGGCGCGAATCGATCATCGGGCGGGTGGGCAAGATGGGCAATTATCGATCCGTTACGGATCGCTGGACCAGCTTGACGACCTGTGCCGGATTTTGACAAGCGGGCGCGGTTAGCCCGCTAAAAGATCACGCAAGACTGCGTTCAGGACGGGCCTGCCACGGTCGGTGACCGCAAGGCTGCGATCCGTCGCGTCAACCAAGCCAAGCTCCTGTAATTGCGAGACTTTCTTTAGCCATCCATTGGATCCGCCCAGTCGTTCAAGACGAGTCATCGATACCCCCTCGCGGATCCGAAGCCCCATCATAAGCAGTTCGGAAAACTGATCTGATTGGGAAACCGGGACCCTTGATGATTCCCCGGTCTTCGCGGTCTCCACAGCCCTGAGCCATTTGGCTGGAGCAAGATGCGTTTCGGTCGCAATCCTCTGTCCGCCACGCGTCAGGCGGCCATGCGCACCGGGGCCAATCGCTGCGTAGTCGCCACCACGCCAATAGGTCAGGTTGTGGCGTGATTCAGCGCCGGGCCGGGCATGGTTCGAGATCTCGTAGGCGGGAAATCCCGCAGCGTCACAGATCTCTTGGGTGACAAGGTACAGATCGGCCGCAAGATCATCGTCCGGCAGGCCTGGCAGCCTGCCCCGGGCAAGGCGGTCGCCAAAGGCGGTGCCGTCCTCGACGGTCAGTTGGTAAAGTGAAATGTGATCCCCGGCGATTCCTAGCGCCTTTTTCAGTTCGACGGTCCACTCCTGCAGGGTTTGGTCTTGCCGGGCGTAGATCAGGTCAAAGCTGACATGGTCAAACGTGTCTTTGGCAATTTCCACCGCCGCCTGGGCCTCCGCCGCGGAATGCAGACGTCCCAGCGCCCGCAGATCTGAATCGTTCAGGGCCTGAACGCCAACCGACACACGATTGATCCCTGCAGCCCGGTATCCTTCGAACCGGGTGGCCTCGCTCGAGGTTGGGTTGGCCTCCAACGTGATCTCGATGTCGTTCGCCAGGGTCCACGTAGCAGAAATAGTCTCTAATATGCGAGAAACCAGGGCGGCCTCCATCAGACTGGGGGTACCCCCGCCGAAATAGACCGACCCAAGTACGCGTCCGGACGTGTCGGCGCCAACACGCCTGATCTCGGACAGGTAGGCATCGCCCCACCGCGTTTGGTCGATGGAGGCAGCAACATGTGAATTGAAGTCGCAATAGGGGCATTTGGCCTGGCAGAACGGCCAGTGGATATACAGGCCGAAACCGGCGGTTTGCCAGATTTCAGGCAAAACAGGCTGCGACGAGCTTGGCGAAAGCGGCGGCGCGGTGGCTCATGCCGTGTTTCTTTGCCGGGTCCATCTGGCCGAAGGTATCGGTTTCGCCATCAGGCTGGAAGACCGGATCAAAGCCGAACCCGCGATCACCCCGCATGGGCCAGACCACCTGGCCATCGACCGTCCCCTCGAACACCTCATCATGTCCGTCGGGCCAGGCAAGACACAGCGTGCAGCAGAACCGGGCGGTTCGCGGGGCGGGTGCCTCGCGCTCTTCCAACAGGGTCCAGACCTTGGTCATTGCCATCGGGAAATCGCGCCCGGCCTCGGTTTCCGCCCAATCCGCGGTATGGACTCCAGGCGCGCCATCCAGCGCGTCCACGACGATCCCGCTGTCGTCGGACAGTGCCGGATAACCACTATGCTCCGCGGTATAATGTGCCTTTATCCTCGCGTTCCCGGCAAAGGTTTCCTCGGTCTCCTCCGGCTCGGTCAGATCAAAGTCTGCGGCCGACCTCACATGCACGCCAAAAGGCTCTAGCAAGGCCCGAATCTCGCGAATCTTGCCGGCGTTGTGCGATGCGATGACCAGTGTATCCCCGTCGAAACGACGCATCTCAGGCAATCGCCGCCTTCTGCACCGCGACAAGCTCGTCCACGCCTTCCGCCGCCAGCGCGAGCAGCCGAGAGAGATCGTCCTGCGAAAAAGTCGAAGCCTCGGCAGACATCTGCACTTCGATCAAGCGCCCGGACCCGGTCATCACGAAATTGCCGTCGACCCCGGCCTCGCTGTCTTCGGGATAATCGAGATCCAGCAACGGCGTTCCGGCATACACGCCGCAGCTCACCGCAGCGACGTGATCGGTCAATGGATCACTCAGAACGTCGCCCGCCTTCATCAGCTTGTCGACGGCCAGACGCAACGCCACCCAGCCTCCGGTGATCGCGGCACATCGGGTGCCGCCGTCGGCCTGGATCACATCGCAGTCGATTGTGATCTGCCGCTCCCCAAGCGCCACGCGGTCCAGCCCGGCACGCAGGGACCGGCCGATCAGCCGCTGGATCTCTTGCGTCCGTCCGCCCTGGCCCGCCTTGGCCTCGCGCCGCATTCTTGTGTTGGTCGCGCGTGGCAACATACCGTATTCGGCGGTCACCCAACCCAATCCGGTGTTCTTCAGAAACGGCGGCACGCGCTCTTCCAGCGATGCGGTACAAAGAACATGGGTGTCGCCGCATTTGATCAGGCACGATCCTTCGGCGTGCCGTGTGATGCCGATTTCAATGGAAACCGGGCGCATTTCGTTCAGATCTCTGCCAGAGGGGCGCATGTCAGTCCTTCCGCGATGGTTGTGCGTGACTTAGCCGCCGCGGCATTTCAAGCGCAAGTGCGATTGACGAATGCCCTTGCAGACCTTTAATGACGTTTGGTTGCCATGACATTGCCCATGACCGACACAGCGAAGCTTCTTGCCGAGATGAACGACCGTAGCCGAGAGGTATTTCGGCGCGTGGTCGAAGGTTATCTGGACAGCGGCGATCCGATCGGGTCGCGCACCCTGACACGGACGATGAGCGAAAAGGTTTCGGCGGCAACGATCCGGAACGTGATGCAGGATCTGGAATTTCTCGGTCTTCTGGGATCGCCGCATATCTCAGCGGGACGGATTCCGACCCAGCAGGGGCTGCGTATGTTCGTGGACAGCCTGTTGGAGGTCAGCGAGCCGGATGAGACCGACCGCGAGCGAATCGACGCGACGATGGGCTCGAACGAGCGCGACATGGCGACGATGCTGGATCAGATCGGATCAGCGTTGTCGGGCATTACCAGCGGGGCGAGCCTTGTCCTGGCACCGAAGCACGAGGCGCCCATCAGGCATATCGAATTCGTTTCTCTGGCGCCGGACCGTGCTCTGGTGGTGCTGGTCTTTGCCGACGGGCATGTTGAGAATCGGGTGTTCACGCCGCCGGTCGGGCAGACTCCGTCGTCGATGCGCGAGGCGGCGAACTTTCTGAATTCCGTTGCCGAGGGCGTCACGCTGAGCGAACTGCGCCGCGTGTTCGATGCCGAGGTCGTGCGCCATCGGCAAGAGCTCGATTCGCTGGCCCGGGACCTTGTCGAAAGCGGGCTGGCCATTTGGGAGGACGAAGGCGAACCCTACGAACGGCTGATCGTCCGCGGCCGGGCGAATCTGTTGGATCAAGGTGGCGAAGTGGAAGATCTGGAGCGCGTTCGAGAGTTGTTTGACGATCTTGAACGCAAGCGGGATATCGCAGAGTTCCTGGAACTCACCGATCAGGGCGATGGGGTGCGGATCTTTATCGGATCGGAGAACAAGCTTTTTTCACTTTCGGGTTCCTCTTTGGTGGTGTCTCCCTATATGAACGCGGACCGAAAGATCGTGGGTGCCGTTGGTGTAATCGGGCCGACGCGTCTGAATTATGGGCGGATCGTACCGATCGTTGACTACACGGCGCAGCTGCTGGGGCGGCTGATCGCCGATCGCGGCTGAAAGGGTTGTGATGACGGAAGAGCAGAAGAAACCGACGATGCCGGACATCGATTTGTCGACTCTGGATGAAGTCGAGGTCGAATCGGCACTGGACGAGAACCCTGAAATCGATGCTGTGCACGAGGAGCTGGAGGCGCTGCGGGCAGAGCGGGACGAGTTCCGTGATCGGTTCATGCGGGCTTTGGCGGATGCCGAAAATACCCGGAAGCGCGGCGAGAAGGACCGGCGCGAGGCAGAGCAGTATGGCGGATCGAAACTGGCGCGGGATGTGCTGCCGGTGTTCGACAATCTGGCTCGGGCTCTGGAAGCCGCGGATGAAGAAACCAAGAAGGTGTCGGCCGCGCTGCTGGAAGGGATCGAACTGACGATGCGCGAACTGCTCTCGGTGTTCAAGAAACACGGGATCGAACCGATCTCGCCCGAGGTGGGCGACAAGTTCGACCCGCAGGTTCATCAGGCGATGTTCGAGGCGCCTGTGCCGGACACGAAGGCGGGCGATATCATTCAGGTGACCGAGGCCGGGTTCATGTTGCATGACCGGTTGCTGCGGCCGGCAAAGGTTGGGGTCAGTTCGACGCCCGGGTAAGGTGTTCTTGTGGAGACATTACCTTAAAACCTTGATAAACAAAGGATATCTCTATCTGGTGTCCAGTTCTGCCGTGTCGCTAACTGCCGGTTTGAAGGGCTTTGAGTTCATAGATTAAGACGAGAGCGTCGCGCGGTGTAAGCTCGTCAGGGTGGATATCCGACAACCGGTCTTCGACCACGCTTGCCGGGGCCGGCCGCGGCGGCGGGGCGCTGGGCACGGCGGAAAACAGCGGCAGATCGTCGAGCAGGGCCTTGGTGCCGCTTTGCCCCTCGCGCGCGCCCTTTTCCAGCTGCGCCAGAATGTCCCGGGCACGCTCGACGACCGACGGGGGAAGCCCGGCCAGCCGCGCCACCTGTACGCCGTAAGACCGGTCGGCGGCACCTTTGCGGACCTCGTGAAGAAAGATCACGTCGCCTTCCCATTCCTTCACGGCTACAGTGGCGTTCTCGACGCCGTCCAGCCGGTCGGCCAGTTGGGTCAGTTCGTGGTAATGCGTCGCGAACAACGCGCGGCATCCGTTGATATCGTGCAGATGTTCCAGCGTCGCCCAGGCGATGGACAGGCCGTCATAGGTGGCGGTGCCGCGGCCGATCTCGTCGAGGATCACCAGCGCGCGGTCGTCGGCCTGGTTCAGGATCGCCGCGGTTTCCACCATCTCGACCATGAAGGTCGATCTGCCTCGGGCAAGATCGTCGGATGCACCAACGCGACTGAACAGCTGACTGACCAGACCGATATGGGCCGCATCGGCGGGAACGAAGCTGCCCGTCTGCGCAAGCAGCGCGATCAGGGCGTTCTGGCGCAGGAAGGTCGATTTGCCGGCCATGTTGGGACCGGTCAGCAGCCAGATGTCGGATCCCTCAGATCCGCTGGCAAGGTCGCAGTCGTTGGCGATGAAGGGTGCGCCCTGTGCGACCAGGGCGCGTTCGACCACAGGATGCCGGCCACCTTCGACATGGAAAGTGCGGCTGTCGTCCACGGTGGGGCGCGTCCAGTTTCCGGACTTGGCAAGCTCGGCCAGCGCCGCGGCGAGATCGACTTCGGACAATCCTCGAGCCAATGTGCCCAGCGGCGCAGATGCGTCCACAACCGCCTGTCTCAGGGTTTCGTAGAGACGCTTTTCGATCTCGAGCGCACGGTTTCCGGCGTTGAGGATCTTGGTTTCCATCTCGGATAGCGGCACCGTGGTAAAGCGCACCGCGTTGGCGGTGGTCTGACGGTGGATGAAGGTTTCGCTGAGCGGCGGCGACAGCATCCTTTCGGCATGGGTTGCCGTGGTTTCGATGAAATAGCCCAGAACATTGTTGTGCTTGATCTTCAGCGACGCGATGCCGGTTTCGGCCACATAATCCGCCTGCATCGCCGCGATGACGCCGCGGCCCTCGTCGCGCAACTGGCGAACTTCATCGAGCTCGTCGTCATAGCCTGCCGCGATGAACCCGCCGTCTCGGATCAAAAGAGGCGGTTCGGCGATCAGGGCGGTGTCGATCAGGTCGAGCAAGGTTCCGTGGCCGGTCAGCGACTTTGCGCCCTCGGCCAGCAAAGGTGGAAGATCCGCATCGCCGAGCGTCTGCGAAATCAGCTCGGACTGTTCCAGCCCGTTGCGGATGGCTGCCAGGTCGCGCGGGCCGCCCCGGTCGAGAGCAAGTCGCGACAGGGCGCGATCGATGTCGGGACAGATCCGCAACGTGCCGCGCAAGCCGTCGGCCAGGTTGCGATTGTCCGCCATGAAGCCGACCGCATCGAGCCGCGCGCGGATGACGCCAAGGCTGCGGGACGGGCTGGACAGGCGCCGCTCCAATAGCCGTGCGCCGCCCGCTGTGACGGTGCGGTCGATGGTGGCCAGAAGCGATCCGGCGCGGCCGCCCGACAGCGCCTGGGTCAACTCCAGATTGCGGCGCGTCGCGGCGTCGATCTGCATGACCTGGGACGCGGCTTCTCGCACCGGCGTACGCAGAAGCGGCAGCTTGCCCTTTTGCGTGATGTCCAGATAGTCGACGATGGCGCCAAGCACCGACATCTCGGCCCGAGAGAAGGCGCCGAAAGCGTCAAGCGTTCCGACATTGAACAGCGTCGTCAGCCGTCCCTCGGCCGCCGTGCTGTCAAAACTGGCGCGGGACAGCGGCGTCGCCGATGCACCCATGTCAGAGACTAATCCTGCCAGTTCCGGTTCCAGCGTTTCGGACAGAACGACCTCGCGCGGGGCAAGGCGGGCCAGTTCCGGGGACAGGCGCGTGCGGCCGCACGGCATGACATGGAACTGCCCGGTCGAAATATCGACCCAGGCCAGCGCGCCGTCGCCGCGCACTTCGCCATACGCGGCCAAGTAGTTGTGGCGGCGCGCCTCCAGCAGGCTGTCTTCGGTCAGGGTGCCGGGCGTGACGAGGCGCACGACATCGCGCTTCACCACCGATTTCGAGCCCCGTTTCTTGGCCTCGGCCGGGTCCTCCATCTGTTCGCAGACGGCGACGCGAAAGCCCTTCCGGATCAGGGTCAGCAGATAGCCCTCTGCCGCATGCACCGGCACGCCGCACATCGGTATGTCGTCGCCCCGATGCTTGCCGCGCTTCGTCAGCGCGATATCGAGCGCCTCTGCCGCGGCGACGGCGTCGTCAAAAAACATCTCGTAGAAGTCGCCCATCCGGTAGAACAGCAAGGCGTCCGCGTACTGCGCCTTTATGTCGAGATATTGCGCCATCATCGGCGTCGCGGCGGTGTTGGCAGCGGTCAAGATATCCCCCCGAAGGATCGTTGCGCGACCTTACAAAGCGGGGCATGCCGGGAAAAGCCGCAATTCTATCTTTTGTTGAGCACCGCGAAGCGTACCGCTAAGAGGGTTCGGCCAGCAGCAGGAGGCCGGCCCGCCATGACGACGCCAAAGTATACCCGCGAAGAAGCGCTTTCGTTTCATCTGGAACCTGTGCCGGGCAAGCTTGAGGTGTCGGCCAGCGTGCCGATGGCGACGCAGCGGGACCTGTCGCTGGCCTACTCGCCGGGGGTCGCGGTGCCGTGCGAGGAAATCGCCGCGGCGCCCGAGACGGCCTATGACTATACAACCAAGGGGAATCTCGTGGCTGTGGTGTCGAACGGCACGGCCGTGCTGGGGCTTGGGAACCTGGGTGCGCTGGCGTCGAAACCGGTGATGGAAGGCAAGGCGGTGCTGTTCAAGCGGTTCGCCGACGTCAACTCGGTCGACGTCGAGCTGGATACCGAGGACCCCGAGGCGATCATTCAGGCGGTGAAACTGATGGCGCCGACCTTTGGTGGAATCAACCTGGAAGATATCAAAGCGCCGGAATGCTTCATCATCGAACAGCGCTTGAAGGAAGAAATGGACATTCCGGTCTTCCACGACGACCAGCACGGCACAGCGGTGATCTGCGCTGCCGGATTGATCAACGCGCTGCATCTGTCGGGCAAGAAGATCGAGGATGTGAGGATCGTGTTGAACGGCGCGGGGGCGGCGGGGATCGCCTGTGTCGAGCTGTTGAAGACGATGGGCGCGCGGCATGACAACTGCATCGTCTGCGACACCAAGGGCGTGATCTATCAGGGCCGGCCCGAGCGGATGAATCAATGGAAATCCGCCCACGCTGCGCGGACCGACCTGCGGACCTTGGAAGAGGCGATGGAGGGGGCGGATGTGTTCCTGGGAGTGTCGGTCAAGGGAGCGGTGACCCAGGACATGGTTGCCAGCATGGCGGAGAACCCGGTGATCTTTGCCATGGCGAACCCGGACCCCGAGATCACGCCCGAGGACGCGCAGGCCGTCAGACCGGACGCGATCGTGGCGACAGGGCGGTCGGACTACCCAAATCAGGTGAATAACGTGCTTGGTTTCCCGTATCTCTTCCGCGGCGCGTTGGACATCCACGCCCGGGCGATCAACGACGAGATGAAGATCGCCTGCGCGCGGGCCCTGGCCGAGCTTGCGCGCAAGGAAGTGCCGGACGACGTGGCGATGGCCTATGGGCAGAAGCTGATCTTCGGGCGCGACTACATCATCCCGACGCCGTTCGATCCGCGGCTGATCTACACGATCCCGCCGGCGGTTGCCAAGGCGGGCATGGACACCGGCGTCGCACGCCGGCCGATTCTGGATATCGAGGCCTACGAGCTGTCGCTGCGCGAGCGGATGGACCCGACGGCGTCGATTCTGCACGGCATCCACGCCCGCGCCAAAGCGGCCCAGGCGCGGATGATCTTTGCCGAGGGCGACGATCCGCGGGTGCTGCGCGCCGCCGTTGCGTATCAAAGGAACGGGTTCGGGAAGTCCCTCGTCGTGGGACGGGAGGCGGACGTGCACGAGCTGTTGCGGGCCGAGGGCCTTATCGACGCAAACGGCGAGATCGAAATCGTCAACGCGGCGAATACGCCCTATTTAGAGACTTATAAAGACTTTCTATACTCGAGGCTGCAACGCAAGGGGCACGACCATCAGGACATCCATCGCCTTGCGGCGCGCGACCGGCACGTGTTTTCGGCATTGATGCTGGCGCACGGGCATGGCGATGGCCTGGTGACCGGGGCGACGCGAAAATCGGCCCATGTGCTGGGGCTGATCAACCATGTGTTCGACGTCTCGGCCCAGGACGACGCCGTCGGGGTCACCGCCTTGCTGCATCGCGGGCGGATCGTTTTGATCGCCGACACGCTGGTGCATGAATGGCCGATGGAAGAGGACCTGGCGAACATTGCCGAGCGCGCCTCGGGCGTCGCGCGCGGTCTTGGGCTGGAGCCGCGCGTGGCCTTCGTCAGCTTTTCGACCTTCGGCTACCCGGTCTCGGAACGGGCGGAAAAGATGCACAAGGCCGCCGCGGTTCTGGACCGGCGCGGTGTGGATTTCGAATACGAGGGCGAGATGACGGTCGACGTTGCGCTCAACACCAAGGCGATGGCGGCCTACCCGTTCCAGCGCCTGACCGGTCCGGCCAACATCCTTGTGGTTCCGGCCCGCCATTCGGCATCGATCTCGGTGAAACTGATGCAGGAACTGGCCGGCGCCACGGTGATCGGGCCGATCCTGGCAGGCGTCGACAAGCCGATTCAGATTTGCCAGTCGGTATCCACCGTCAACGATATCCTGAACATGGCGGTGCTGGCTGCGGGCAAGGTCGGCTGACGGTCAGGTCCCCGCAAAGGGTGCGGCGTCGCCCCAAAGCTGCTTGACCGTCGCGTCGCGGCCGCAGGCATTGCGATAACGTTTATACGCTTTGGCTTTGCTGATCGGACCAAAGCGCGTCAGAACCGTTTTGCTCTGCTTGTAATAATCCTGATGATAGTCATCGGCCTCGTAGAACGCGCCGGCATCGCGGATCGGCGTGACGATCGGCATACCGAGATCGGAGGCGGCCGTGGCCTTTGCAGCCTCGGCCGCAGCTTTTTCGGCAGGATCAGCGACGAAAATTGCTGTGGTATAGCTTTCGCCGCGGTCGCAGAACTGGCCGCCGGCGTCGGTCGGGTCGACCGAGCGGAAGAACAGATGCAAGAGCTGGGCATAGCTGACCTGGTCGGGATCGTAGGTGATCGCCACTGCCTCGAGATGCCCGGTGCCGCCCCGTACCACCTGTTTGTAGGTAGGGTTGTCAACGGTGCCGCCGGTAAAACCGGACACCGCCTCGACAACGCCCGGCACCTTCTCGAAATCCGCCTCGACACACCAGAAACAGCCACCTGCGAAGACTGCTGTCTTGGGCTCGGCCGCGTTGGCGCGGGTGCATTCGGCAACGATGCCGAGCAAGATGGCGATGCTCAGAAGCAACGGTTTTGCGGTCTGGAATGTGACGGTCATGGCGATCCCTCCGATTTGCTGCAGGGTGGCCTCAAGCGCGCCGACGGTCCATTCACTGGCGCGTGAGGTCACGTAAGGGTTACCTCTTTGACATGTCTCGCGGCGCGGGTAGCGTTGCGGAAGGGAGCCAGCGCAATGACCGATACCGTCACAACCCATCAGGCCGAGGACGACGTCCGCAACGAACGGATTCTGATCTATGTGGACGGCAGGATCGTTCCCCGGGCCGAAGCGGTCGTCAGCGTCTATGACAGCGGTTTCATGCTGGGCGACGGCGTGTGGGAAGGTCTGAGGCTTTACAACGGGCGCTGGGCCTTTCTCGACGAGCACCTGGATCGTCTGTTCGAGGCCGCGAAGGCGATCGATCTGGATATCGGGATGACCCGCGAACAAGTTGAAATCGCTTTGTTAGAGACGCAGAACGCAAACGACATGCACGCGGATGTGCACGCGCGGCTGATGCTGACCCGCGGTGTAAAGCTGCGTCCGTTCCAGCACCCGTCGCTGTCGCGGTCCGGACCGACCATGGTGATCATCATGGAGCATTCGCGCCCGTCGGTTCCGCGCCCGATCCGGTTGGCTACGGTCCCGCATATCCGCGGGCTGCCGACCACTCAGGACCCGAAGCTGAACTCGCATTCCAAGCTGAATTGCGTCCTTGCCTGCGTCGCGGCGGAAAAGGCGGGAGCGGACGAAGCCCTGATGCTCGATGTGCATGGTTTCGTGAACACAACCAACGCCTGTAACTTTTTCATCGTCCGCAGGGGTGAGGTTTGGACCTCTACCGGGGATTACTGCATGAACGGGATCACGCGCGGCAAGGTGATCGCGCTGTGCCGTGACAACGGGATCCCGGTGTTCGAGCGGAATTTCTCGCTGGTCGACACGTATGGCGCCGACGAGGCGTTTCTGACCGGCACCTTCGGTGCGCAGACGCCCGTGGCCGAGGTCGACGGGAGGGTGATCGGCGATGGCCAATTGGGCCCGACGACCAAGCGGATCCGCGGCCTGTATCAGGCTCTGATTCAGCAGGAATGCGCCTGATGCGGATCGCGATGTGGTCGGGTCCGCGCAACTTGTCGACGGCAATGATGTATGCCTTTGCCCAGCGGTCCGACTGCGCGGTCTGGGACGAGCCGTTCTACGCCGCCTATCTGGCGGCGACGGGTCTGCAACATCCGATGCGGGACGCAGTGATTGATCAGGGTGAGGTGGATCCGGAAGCTGTGATCACAAAATGCCTGTCCGACCGGGAAGGGCACCTCTACCTGAAACTTATGACGCATCACATGCTGCCGGGATTCCGGCGCGACTGGCTTGCGGATGTCACGAACGTCTTCCTGATCCGACACCCGGCGCGGGCGGTGGCGAGTTACCTGGCAAAGCGCGAGAACCCGACGCTGGACGACCTCGGCTTTCGGCAGCAGGCCGAGCTTTTCGACGCGGTGCTGGCGATGGGCCAAACACCGTTGGTGATCGACAGCCATGAGATACGGGAAGACCCGGAAAAATCTCTGACACGGCTGTGCACGGCGCTGGGGCTGGAATTTGATCCGGCGATGCTGCGCTGGCCTGCAGGCGGGAATGCCGCCGACGGCATTTGGGCGGCCCACTGGTATCCGGCGGTACATGGATCGACCGGGTTCGCCGGGCCGGAGGGGGATTTACCGGAGCTGTCTGGCAAGCACGCAGAGATGTGCCGGACGGCGATGCCGTTCTATGACCGGCTTCGCGCCTCAGACGGGTCTTGAAAGCAGCATTTCGCCATCGAGCATTTTACCGGTGTCAATGAATCCGAAGCCTTCGTACAGCGCGCGGGCGCCAAGGTTCTCGGGCACGACAGAGGTTTCCAGCCGCGGCAGAGCGCGATCCCGGGCCCACCGGTGGAAGATCTTCAGCGCCGCCTGCCCAAAGCCTCGTCGCTGGAATCCGGACGCAATCATCAGCCGCCAGAGATAGGCGGTGTCCGGGTCGCCACCGTCTTCGAGGTCTACGCAGTCGCGAAGGTCGATCATCGCGACAAGACCGACCGGGACATCGCCGTCCCATAGACCAAAGATCGCCGATCCGGGCTCGTAGGCGGCCTGCGCCAACGACTTGGCATTGCTGGCGACAAACCCGTCCTGCCCGGGCGCGACCGATAGTCCGATCAGCGGAATCACGTGGTCCCGAACGACCGGGCGGGCCTCCAACGGCATTACTTCAACCGCCGGTTCCGCATGGCGATCAGGCGCAGGCGCAGGGCGTTCAGCTTGATGAACCCGGCGGCGTCCTTTTGATCGTAGGCACCGGCATCGTCCTCGAACGTCACATGTTCCTCGGAATAGAGACTGTGTTCGGACCAACGGCCGACCGTGCGGGCGAGGCCCTTGTAAAGCTTCAGGCGGACGGTGCCGGTGACATGTTCCTGGCTCTTGTCGATGAGGGCCTGCAGCATCTCGCGCTCGGGGCTGAACCAGAAGCCGTTGTAGATCAGTTCGGCATAGCGCGGCATCAGTTCGTCCTTCAGATGCGCCGCGCCACGATCCAGGGTGATCTGCTCGATGCCGCGATGCGCCTCGAGCAGGATCGTGCCGCCGGGGGTTTCGTAGATGCCGCGGGACTTCATGCCGACAAAACGCCCCTCGACCAGATCGAGCCGACCAATGCCGTGGCGTCCGCCAAGCTCGTTCAGGCGGGTCAGGACCTGCGCTGGCGACAGCGGTTCGCCGTCGACAGAGACTGCATCGCCTTTCTCGAACCCGATTTCGATGAATTCGGGCGAATCCGGGGCGTCCTCTGGATGCACCGTGCGCTGGTAGACGTAATCGGGGGCGTCCTGCGCGGGGTCCTCCAGCACCTTGCCTTCGGACGAGGTGTGCAAAAGGTTTGCGTCGACCGAAAACGGCGCTTCGCCGCGCTTGTCCTTGGCAATGGGGATCTGGTGCTTTTCGGCGAAATCGATCAGCCGGGTCCGGCTGGACAGATCCCATTCGCGCCAGGGGGCGATGACCTTGATGTCGGGGTTAAGCGCATAGGCCGAAAGCTCGAACCGCACCTGGTCATTGCCCTTGCCGGTGGCGCCATGGCTGACCGCGTCGGCGCCGGTTTCCGCCGCGATCTCGATCAGGCGCTTGGAGATCAGGGGTCGGGCGATGGAGGTGCCCAGCAGGTAGAGCCCTTCGTAAAGCGCGTTGGCGCGAAACATCGGGTAGACGAAGTCGCGCACGAACTCTTCGCGCAGATCCTCGATAAATATCTCCTTCGCGCCCATCATCTCGGCCTTGGCGCGCGCCGGTTCCAATTCCTCGCCCTGGCCCAGATCTGCGGTGAAGGTCACGACCTCGCAACCATACTCGGTCTGCAGCCATTTAAGGATGATCGAGGTGTCGAGGCCGCCGGAATAGGCAAGAACGACTTTGTTGGGCGCGGACATGGGCGTGGGCTCCTTTGACTTCAGCGCCCTGTACATCCGCGGCAACGGCTGGGCAAGTCAGGGTTGCAGCGGTGCGGCGGCGGTGCTTGGTTTGGCCGCAGGCTACAAGGGGCGGCGCAGATGGACGGACGGCTGGAGTTGTTTCGCGGCGTGGTGCATCCGTGGCACCATGACCATTTCGGCCACATGAACGTGCGCCACTATGCACCGTTTTTCGATGACGCGACCTATCATCTGTGGACGTTGCTGGGCCTGCCCTATTCCGAGATGATCGAACGCCACTCTGTCCATACCGTGGCCGCGAAGGCGACGACGACTTTTATCCGGGAACTGGTGGCCGGTGATCTGATCGTCATCGACGGTGCCGTCCTGCGAATCGGCACCAAAAGCGTGACGTTCCAGTTGCGCATGCACCATGCGGACACGGCCGAGCTGCACGCGACCTACGATTCGGTCGAGGTGTTCTTCAGCCCGGCGACCCGCGGCAGCGCGCCGATTCCGGATGCGGTTCGGGCAAAGTTAGAGGCGCATATAGTGTCGGATGCCTGAACTGCATTTCAGGCCGCATTCCGGGTCAGGCCGAGCCGGGTCAGGAATTCGGTCTTCGACGTTTCATAGGCCGAAAGGATGCAGGTGAGGTCGACGTTCGCCGCGTCCCCCTCGGCCGACATCCTTTCGCCTTCGGCACAAAGCGATCCAAGCGCATCGAATCCGAGATTGAGCGCACTGCCTTTCAGAAAGTGAAGCTCGGCCTCATAGGTGGCGGGATCGGGTGCCTGACGCAGACGTTCCGCGACCTCGTCTACCTCTTCCAGAAAGATATCGACGACCTCCAGAAAATCTTCCGCGCCAACCTCGTCCCGAAGTTCGTCCACCCGTTGCCAGTCGATCATTTGCACCTCCGCCCGGTGGTGCCCCCATCGGAAATCTTACTAGCATCAGGCAGGCGTGGAATCGTTAAGTCCGGGAAGGTTTCTGCCTAAAGTCTTAGCTTTAGAGGGTCGTTAACGCGAGAACCGCTACACGTGAGGGCGGACCCAGCCGCGACAGGTGTACCCCGTGTTGAACGTCCCGATAGAAACTCCATCCGCCGCGTCAGGGCCGGGTGAGCCGGAAACGGTTCTGGTTGTCGACGACAGCCGGGTGCAGCGGCGGATTCTGACGTCCTATCTTAGCCGCTGGGGCTACCGGGTGATCGAGGCGGGCTCGGGCGAAGAGGCGCTGGACCTTTGCCGCGACCAGGACCCGGACCTGATCGTCAGCGACTGGATGATGCCGGGCATGGGCGGGCTGGAGCTTTGCCGGGCGTACCGGCAGATGCGGGGCGACCGGTACGGGTACTTCATTCTGCTGACGTCGAAGAGCGAGAAGGGCGAGGTCGCGCGCGGGCTGGATGTCGGGGCGGACGATTTTCTGACCAAGCCCGTCAATGCCGGCGAATTGCGGGCGCGGATCCGGGCCGGCCAGCGGATACTGGGCATGGAACGCGAGCTGACGGCGAAGAACGACCTGGTGAGTTCGACGCTGGCCGAGATGCAGACGCTTTACGACGCGGTCGACCGGGACCTGATCGAAGCGCGAAAGCTGCAACAGTCGCTGGTACGAGAGCGGTTCCGCAGGCTCCCGGGGTTGGATGTGTCCCTGTTGCTGCGCCCGGCGGGCCACGTCGGCGGCGATCTGGTTGGGATGTTTCCGATCAATGACCACGAGATCGGGGTCTACTCCATCGATGTGTCGGGGCACGGCATTGCATCGGCTTTGATCACCGCGCGGCTGGCGGCGTATCTGTCGGGAAGTTCGGCGGACCAGAATATCGCCCTGGAGCAGGCCGAAGACGGCCGCATCGTCATGCGCTCGCCGGCGAAGGTGGCGGCCGGGCTGAACACCCTGATCCTCGACGAGATGGAGACCGAACATTACCTGACCCTGGTGCTGGCACGGGTCGGGCTGACATCCGGGCGGGTGGTCTTCGCGCAGGCGGGGCATCCGCATCCGGTGGTGCACCGGGCCAACGGTGCCGTAGAGGTGGTCGGCGAGGGCGGTCTGCCCGTCGGTCTGATTGCCGGGGCGGACTATACGGAAACAGAACTGCAGCTGACCCCCGGCGACCGGCTGTTTCTTTGTTCCGACGGGGTCACCGAATGCAGCGATCCTGCGGGCGCGATGCTGGAAGACGAAGGCCTGGCTGCTATTTTGCGTAAAAACGCATCAATGCGTGGCGAGGCGTTCTTTGAGGCGCTGCTGTGGGACCTTGAGAGTTTTGCCGGGGATCGGGATTTCGCCGACGACGTCTCGGGCGTTCTGATGGAGTTCACGCGGCATCCCCAACGCAAGGCCAATGGTTGAAAGGGCGCACTGACTTGTGATGGCCTGACGCGGACGTTGCTGGTTACCTAATGAGCCGCGCCAGAAGACTGATTGCCAACATCCGCTCCAGGCCAAAACCCGGCGGTGTGTGAGGACCGAAAAGCTCCCACGCTAAAGCAGGCGCCGCACAAAGGCGCTGTCGCCTTCATTGGCAAGGCGTTCAACCGCAAGGTCGAGCGGCATCCAGATCGCGGTATGGCCGGGTTCGGTCGGCGGGCCGTGGCGCAGCGACGGGCGGGCGAGGTAGATGTGGCAGAGCTTTTCCGCCCAAAGATCGTATTCAGGCATGTAGGTGAACCGGCGAAAGGCCCCCAGCCTGCGGGGGGCGGCAATGCGCCATCCGGTTTCCTCGAAAACCTCGCGATGCAATGCGGTGACGGGCGTTTCGCCGGGGTCGATGCCGCCGCCGGGCAATTGGAACTCGGGGATCGGCTCTGCCTGGTGGGTCAAGAGCACGCTGCCGCCCAGCCGAAGAATCGCATAAGCCCCGGGTCTGCGGCGGTACTTGACGCCTGGCCGCACCGCCTCGCCATACCGTCTGATCATACCCGCCCTGCCCTTTCGCCGCCGGTTGCTCCACCTATATGGACGCGGTATGCCAACTCCAACCCGGCAAAGGAACCCCATGACCATTGGCTCGCAAATCGCCTGGGACGACACCGTTCTGCCGTTTCAACTCGACCTGTCGGACATCCGCGGCCGGGTGGCGCGGCTTGACGGGGTTCTGGAAATGGTGCTGGCCCAGCACGACTATCCGCTTGCGGTCGAATCGCTGGTGGCCGAGATGGCGTTGCTGACGGCGCTGATCGGGCAGACGATCAAGTTGCGCTGGAAGCTGTCGCTGCAGGTGCGCGGCGAGGGGCCGGTGCGGCTGATCGCCACCGACTACTACGCGCCGAAACGGCAAGGCGATGCGGCGCGGGTACGCGCCTATGCCAGCTATGACGCTGACCGGATCTCGCCGCTTGGCGAGGGCTTCGGGCAGATCGGCGCCGGCTATTTCGCGATCCTGATCGACCAGGGGCCCGGGACCGTGCCGTATCAGGGAATCACGCCGATCGCCGGCGGGTCGCTGGCGGCTTGCGCCGAGGCCTATTTTGCCCAGTCGGAACAGTTGCCGACGCGTTTCGAACTGACCTTCGGGAAATCGCAGTTGCTCGGCAGCGGCGAGGCCTGGCGGGCCGGCGGCGTGATGCTGCAGCATATGCCGGAGGGATCGCCGCATGTGGCCGAAGAGGGCTCGGGCGACGGCGGGCTGCTGCTGGCATCCGATATCCTCGACGGCGACGAGCGCGAGAACTGGGTGCGGGTCAACGTGCTGCTGGACACCGTCGAAGAACTGGAACTGGTCGGCCCCGGCGTGCAGCCCACCGAACTTTTGGTGCGGTTGTTCCACGAAGAACAGCCGCGGGTGTTCGAGGCCCAGCCGGTGCAGTTCGGTTGCACCTGTTCGCCGGACCGGGTGCGGCAGAGCCTGTCGATCTATTCGGCCAAGGATATCGGGACAATGACCACCGACGACGGCATCGTCACCGCCGATTGCCAGTTCTGCGGGGCGCATTACGAATTCGATCCCGCGACCCTGGGTTTCGAGGCCGTGGAGGCCGAGGGTGGCGGGGCCTGACCTTTTCGCGCCCGTCGTGGCGGCGTTGGCGAAATCCAGCGCCGCCTCGTCCGATTTCGACCTGAATCCCGGCGTCGTGCTGCCAGAGGGGCGCAAGCTGCGTCCGGCGGCGGTGCTGGTGCCGATCCTGGCGTCCAAAGGGCGTTTGCGGGTGATCCTGACAAAACGCTCGTCGGCGCTGAAACACCATCCGGGGCAGATCGCCTTTCCCGGCGGCAAGGTCGATGCGGACGATGCCGACGTGACGGCGGCGGCGCTGCGAGAGGCCGAGGAAGAGATCGGATTGCCGCGCGAGACGGTCGAGGTTCTGGGCCTGCTGCCCGATCATGAGACCGTCACCGGGTTTGAGGTGACGCCCGTTCTGGCCATGGTTCGGGACGGATTCGAGCCGGTGCCGGAGGCAGGCGAGGTCGACGAGGTGTTTGATGTGCCGCTGAGTCATGTGACCGATCCGGCCCGGTTCCGTGTCCAGTCGCGGCGCTGGCGCGGTCAGCGTCGATTCTATTACACGGTGCCTTATGGCCCTTACTACATCTGGGGCGCGACCGCGCGGATTCTGCGCGGGCTGGCCGAACGGATGGCGGCATGACCACGGTGACCGGACACTGGATCGAACAACCGCAGACACAAGAGGTCTGCAGGATGCTGACGTCGGCGGGGTATCGGGCGCTGTTCGTCGGCGGCTGCGTCCGCAACGCGCTTTTGGGCGAACCGGTGAACGATATCGACATCTCCACCGACGCCGTGCCTGAAAGGGTGGTGCAACTGGCAGAGGCGGCCGGGCTGAAGGCCGTGCCGACCGGCATCGACCACGGCACCGTCACGGTTGTCGCGGATCATGTTCCCCATGAGGTGACGACGTTTCGCCGCGATGTCGAAACCGACGGGCGGCGCGCCGTCGTGGCCTATACGGATAAGGTCGAGCAGGATGCCCTGCGCCGCGATTTCACGATGAACGCGCTTTACGCGCGCGCCGACGGCAGCCTTGTCGACCCGCTGGGCGGACTGTCGGATCTGCAGGCGCGCAGGGTGCTGTTCATCGAAGATCCCGCCGCGCGGATTCGCGAGGACTTTCTGCGCATCCTGCGGTTTTTCCGGTTCTACGCATGGTACGGCGATCCCCAGGCTGGGATCGACCCGGAGGGGCTTGCCGCATGTGCGCGGCTTTCGCGCGGATTAGAGACACTGTCGATCGAGCGGATCACGGCAGAGTTGCTCAAACTTCTGTCTGCGCCGGACCCGGCGCCTGCCGTCGCCTCGATGACGCAGGCGGGCATATTGGCGCGTGTCTTGCCAGGTTCGGCCCCCGATGCGTTGCCGATGCTGGTGGCGCTCGAAGCCTCGGTCGGCGTGCTGCCCGACGGCCTCCGCCGACTGGCGGCGCTGGGCGGCGAGGCGGCGTCACATCTGCGGCTGTCAAAGCCGGATACCCGCAGGCTAGAGACGTTGCTCAGGCTGATGTCCGACGCATCCGGTCCCGCCGAGATCGCCTATCGCCAGGATGCCGACACCGCGCAGGACACCGTGCTGCTGCGCGCGGCGCTGTTGGAACAGGCCCTGCCCCCCGGGTTCGCGGCCGAGATCGCCAAGGGGTCCGCCGCCCGTTTTCCGGTCAAGTCCGCCGATCTGATGCCGGACTATTCCGGCGCCGCGCTGGGCGCACGGCTGAAGCGGCTGGAACAGGACTGGATCGATTCCGATTTTGCACTGACCCGCGGCCAGCTCTTGGCGTAACCGGTTTCGGTCACGACAGGTGCTGTTGCGGTTCCCCTTTTGGCGGGATCGGCCTATATCCCCGCATACCTGCATCCTGAAAGACATTGATTCCCGTGTTTCGATTCTTCGAAAACCTGGTGGACCCCTATGGCCCCTATCCCGAAACGGACACGCCGCCGACGCGGCTGTTTCCGTTCCTGATGGCCTATGCGCGGCCGTTTCACCGGCTTTTCGTTGCAACAGCGCTGATATCGGTGGTCGTCGCTGCGGTCGAGGTCGGGCTGATCTTTTACATGGGCCGGGTCGTGGATCTGCTGAATTCCGGCGGCCCGGCTGAAGTTTGGGACCGCTACGGGACCGAGCTGATCCTGGCGGCGGTGTTCGTGCTGGTGATCCGACCGGCAATTCAGTTCGTCGACGTGGCGCTGCTGAACAACGGGATCATGCCGAATTTCGGCACACTGATCCGCTGGCGGGCGCATGCGCAGGTGCTGCGGCAATCGGTTGGCTGGTTCGAAAACGACTTTGCCGGCCGCATCGCAAACCGGATCATGCAGACGCCGCCCGCCGCCGGCGAGGCGATTTTCCAGGTGTTCGATGCGATCACCTTCGCGCTGGCCTATCTGGTCGGCGCCGCGGTGCTGCTGTGGGGCGCGGATATCCGGCTGGTGATCCCGCTGCTGATCTGGTTCGTGCTGTACGCCTATCTGGTGCGCTGGACGATGCAGCGCGTGGGGCCGGCGTCCAAGGCGGCGTCGGACGCACGCAGCGAGGTGACGGGCCGGGTGGTCGACGCCTACACCAACATCCACTCGGTCAAGCTGTTCGCGCATCACGAAAAGGAACTCGGCTACGCCAAGGAGGCGATCGAGAACACCCGCCAGACCTTTGCCTACGAGATGCGGATCTACACGATCATGGACATCTGCCTGGTGCTGCTGAACGGACTGCTGATCGTCGGCGTCGTCGGCTGGGCGGTGGGATTGTGGATGGCGGATGCAGCCACGGTCGGGGTCGTGGCGGCGGCCACGGCGCTGACCCTGCGGCTGAACGCCATGACGGGCTGGATCATGTGGGCGGTCAGCTCGTTCTTTCGCAACCTGGGTGTCGTTGCCGAAGGGATGGAGACGATTGCGCAGCCGATCACCCTGGTCGACGCGGCGGATGCCAGGCCGTTGCAACTGACCGAGGGCCGGATCGAGTTGCAGGCCGTGTCGCATCATTACGGGCGCGGAGCCGGAGGCCTGGACGGGATTTCGCTGACGATCAGACCGGGCGAAAAGATCGGGCTCGTGGGCCGGTCCGGTGCGGGAAAATCGACCCTGGTGAAGCTGCTTTTGCGGTTTTACGACTGCGAGGGCGGGCGAATTCTGATCGACGGGCAGGATATTGCGCAGGTCACGCAGGACAGTCTGCGCCGCGAGATCGGGATGGTGCAGCAGGACAGCTCGTTGATGCATCGTTCTGTGAGAGACAACATCCTTTACGGGCGGCCCGATGCGACCGAAGCCGACGTGATCGCCGCCGCCGAACAGGCCGAGGCGCATGAGTTCATCCTCGACCTGCAGGACCCGCAGGGGCGCAAGGGTTACGAGGCGCAGGTGGGCGAACGCGGGGTCAAACTGTCGGGCGGACAGCGGCAGCGGGTGACGCTGGCGCGCGTGATCCTGAAGGATGCGCCGATCCTGGTGCTGGACGAGGCGACGAGCGCGCTCGATTCAGAGGTCGAGGCATCGATCCAGACGACACTCTACGGCATGATGGAGGGCAAGACGGTGATCGCCATCGCCCACCGGCTGTCCACCATCGCCCGGCTCGACCGGATCATCGTGCTGGATGACGGACGGATCGCCGAGGACGGGACACATGCCGAACTGCTGGCCAGGGAGGGGCTCTATGCCCGGTTCTGGCAGCATCAGTCCGGCGGTTTCATCGGCACGATGGAGGCGGCGGAATAGTGCTGAACGCCATCGCCCTCTGGTTTGCGGACCTGATCGACCACGAGGCTGCCGCCGAAGGCCCGCCGCCGCAGCGGCTTGGCGGGTTCCTGCGCTGGGCGCTTGGCGGCAGCTATCCGGTGATCGGCCTTGGCTCGGCCGCCTACGCCGCGGTCGGGCTCAGCGAGATCGCCGTGATGGTGATGCTGGGCTGGATCGCCGATGCCGCGATATCGGCGGGCGGATTGGGCGCGGGGTTCTGGGCGACGCATTGGCCCTTGATCCTCACATGGCTGCTGCTCTTGCTGGTGATCCGGCCCGTGTCGTTCGGCCTGGCCTCGACGTTTCAGTCCATCGTGGTGAGTCCGAGCCTGTTCAAACTGGTCCTGTCGCGGTTGCACCGCCACACCCTGGGTCAGGCGGTCACATTCTTCGACAACGATTTTGCCGGCCGCATCGCCCAGAAACAGATGCAGACCACCCGCGCGCTGGTCGATGTGGTCATCGAAACCATGAATGCCCTGTCGGTCGCCGCCGCCTCGGCCTTGGGCACATTGCTGGTGTTCAGCGCGATCGACCCCTGGCTTGCGGCGGTAATGATCCTGTGGACCTGTCTCTATGTCGCCTTTTTACGGTACTTTTTACCGCGTATCCGCACGCTTTCCGCCAGACGCGCCGCGGCGCGGGCGATGGTGACCGGCCAGATCGTGGACACGGTCACCAACATCAAGACGGTCAAGCTGTTCGCCTCGTCCCTGCATGAGGACCGCGCCGCGCTTGACGCATTGGGCACCTTCCGCACGCGGGCCATCGCCTGGGGCACCATGGCGGCGGCCTTCCGGCTGGGTCTGACGCTGATTGCCGGCCTGTTGCCCGCCGTTATGGTTTCGGCCTCGCTCTACTTTGTCTCGCAGGGCAACGCGACGGTAGGCGAGCTGACCACCGCCGGGGCCATCTCGATCCGGCTGGCGCAGATGACCGGCTGGATCTCGTGGACGCTGATGGGGATCTACGGAAATATCGGTGAGGTCGAGGACGGCATGCGCACGCTGGCGCCGCCGCACATGCTGTCCGATGCGCCGGATGCTGGCGACCTTCGCGGCCCGGCAACCATCGAATTCCGAAATGTCAGCTTTGCCTATGGCCGGCAGACCGGCGGCGTCGCGGATATCTGCCTGGAAGTACGCGAAGGCGAAAAGCTGGGCATTGTCGGCGCCTCCGGTGCGGGCAAGTCGACGCTGGTGGCGCTGCTGCTGCGGCTCTACGACACCGAGGAAGGCCGGGTGCTTGTCGGGGGCCAGGATGTCGGCGGGGTCACGCAGGAAAGCCTGCGGCGCCGGATCGGCATGGTCACGCAGGAAACCGCGATGTTCAACCGCTCGGCGCGCGACAACATCCTGTATGGCCGCCCCGATACCAGCAACGAGCGCATGATCGACGCGGCCAAACGCGCCCGTGCGCACGAGTTTATCCTCGACCTGAAGGATTTTCAGGGCCGCACCGGCTATGACGCGTATCTGGGCGAACGCGGCGTGAAACTGTCGGGCGGGCAGCGGCAGCGCATCGCGCTGGCGCGGGCGATCCTGAAGGATGCGCCCATCCTCGTGTTGGATGAGGCCACCAGCGCCCTGGACAGCGAGGTCGAGGCCGAGATCCAGGAGGCGCTGGTCGAGGTGATGGAAGGCAAGACGGTGCTGGCCATCGCGCACCGGCTGTCGACCATCGCGCGGATGGACCGGATCGTCGTTCTGGATGGGGGCCGTATTGTCGAGGAAGGCACGCATCATGAGCTTCTGGCGCGCGGCGGGCTTTATGCGCGGTACTGGAAGCGGCAGTCCGGCGGGTTCATCGGGCTGGCCGAGGCGGCGGAGTGAACCGGGTGATGATCGTCGGCCAGCCCGGATCCGGCAAATCCACGCTGGCCCGCGCACTGGGCGCAAGAGTCGGGTTGCCTGTCGTGCATATGGATCAGATTCACTGGAAGCCGGGCTGGGTCGAACGCCCGCTTGAGGCAAAGATTCCGATGGCCCATGCGGTTGAAGCGGGACCGCAGTGGATCTTCGAAGGCGGGTTGAGTGCCACGTTCGAAAACCGGCTGGTTCGCGCGGACACGCTGATCGTTCTGGATTTGCCGCTGTGGCGGCGGGCCTGGCGGGTGTTCAGACGGACGTTGCGCGACTACGGCAAGACCCGGCCGGATCTGCCTGCGGATTGCCCCGAGCGTTTCGACACCGAGTTCTGGCGGTTTATCTGGCGGACGCGAAGGTCTGGTCGCGCCCGCGTTCTGGGTCTCGCCGATCAGGCACATAACGGTGTCGCGGTACATATCCTGCGCGCGCCGCGCGAAGTACGCCGTTTTCTGCGCGACCTCGGTGCGTGAGCCGTTGCCGGCGTTGAAAATCGAGCGGCTCGGCCGTCACGGCGACGGCATCGCGGCGGGACCGGTTTATGCGCCGCTGGCATTGCCGGGCGAACTGGTCGAGGGCGACGTCACCGGGGACCGCATGGTTCAGCCGCGCATTCTGAGGCCGTCGATCAACCGGGTAAGACCGCCTTGCCGCCACTTCAAATCCTGCGGCGGCTGTGCGCTGCAACACGCCTCGGATGCCTTCTTAGAGACTTGGAAAGCCGATCTGGTGCGTCGCGCGCTGGCGGCACAGGGGATCGAGGCGCCGATATCCGGCGTCGCGACCTCTCCGCCGCAGTCCCGGCGGCGGGCCGTGTTTTCGGGACGCCGCACGAAGAAGGGCGCGTTGGTCGGCTTCCACGCCCGCGCCTCGGATCTGATCGTCGAAGTTCCGGACTGCCAGCTGGTCTTGCCCGAGATCGCCGCCTGCCTTCCCGCCTTGCGCGAACTGACGATTCTGGGTGCCACACGCAAGGCCGAGGTAACGCTGACCGTCACATGGTCGGACGCCGGGGCGGATGTGGCGGTCGACGGCGGAAAAGAACCGGACGGCAGGCTGCAGGCCGATCTGGCCGGGCTCGCCACCCGTTTCGATTTTGCGCGGCTGGCGTGGAACGGCGAGCCGGTCGTCGAACGCCGTCGGCCGGGTCAGCGGTTCGACGGCATACCGTTGACACCGCCGCCCGGTGCGTTTCTGCAGGCGACACAGCATGGCGAGACCAGGCTGCAGGCCTTGGTGCGGCGCGCCGTCGGCGACGTGCGGCGCGCCGCCGACCTGTTCGCCGGCTGCGGAACGTTTGCGCTGCCGCTTGCCAGGAACGCAGAGGTGCACGCGGTCGAGGGCGATGCGGCCATGCTGGCGGCCCTGGACGAGGCCTGGCGCCATGCCGAGGGTCTGAAACGGATCACGACCGAACCGTGCGATCTGTTCCGCCGCCCGCTGCTGGCGGCAGAGCTCGCGGGATACCAGGCCGTCGTCATCGACCCGCCGCGCGCCGGGGCCGAGGCGCAGATGGCCGAAATCGCCTGCGCGCAGGTTCCCCGTATCGCCGCGGTGTCCTGCAATCCGTCCAATTTCGCGCGCGATGCGCGGATCCTGGTCGACGCGGGCTACCGGCTGGACTGGATCGAGGTCGTCGATCAATTCCGCTGGTCGGCCCATGTGGAACTTGCCGCGCAATTCACGCTGGCCCATATCCGTGACACAGGCAGGTGAAGGGGCGGCAGGATATGGGACGTCAGCGGCTGGCCGAGTGGCTGGAAACGCCTTCGGTTCGAAACGGCATCATTGGCGTGATCGTTTTCAACGCTGTTTTGCTTGGGTTAGAGACGTCTCCGACTGTGATGGAACAGTGGGGCGGTTTGATCCGCGCCCTCGACACGACCTGTCTTGGCATCTTTGTCGTCGAGCTTTTGCTGAAGCTTTATGCGTTCGGGCCACGGTTCTTCCGCGATGGCTGGAATGTCTTCGATTTCCTCATCGTCGGTGTGTCGCTGGTGCCGGGCGCGCAGACCCTGTCGGTTCTGCGGGCCTTGCGCATCCTGCGGGTGCTGCGCGTGATCTCGGTCGCGCCGCGGCTGCGGCGGGTGGTCGAAGGTTTCGTCACCGCGCTGCCCGGCATGGGGTCGGTGTTCCTGCTGATGGCGATGATCTTTTACATCGGCGCGGTGATGGCGACCAAGCTGTTCGGCGCGGGATGCGCCGGATGCACCGCCGAACAGGCCGCGCTGATGCAGGAATGGTTCGGCACGCTCGGCCGCAGCGCCTATTCGCTGTTTCAGATCATGACGCTTGAAAGCTGGTCGATGGGCATCGTCCGCCCGGTCATGGAAATCTGGCCCTATGCCTGGGCATTCTTCGTGCCGTTCATCATGATCACCACATTCGCCGTGGTGAACCTGCTGGTCGGCCTGATCGTGAATTCGATGCAGGACGCGCATTCCGAGGAAACCAACGCCGCCACGGACAGCTACCGCGACGAGGTGCTGCAACGGCTGGCGGCGATCGAAGAGCGGCTGGGCACCGGTCGAAGCTCGGGGCAAAAGTAACGCGGCCGTGCACTGGCGGCTATTCCGCAAGCCCGCTGAATTCCTTATAGTGCCGGCAAAGCAAGTAACCGGACATGGGACAATGAAGGGTCTGACGATTGGCGTATTGCTGATGGCGGCGGTCGCACTTGGCGGCTGTTCCAGTAAGTTCAAGAAATATTACGGGCCGGAGGTGACGCGCATCGTCGTCATGAAAGAGGCCCGCAAGATGTATCTCTATCACCATGACGAGGTGTTGGCCGAACACCGGATCGACCTTGGCTTTGGCCCCCGTGGCGACAAGCAGTTCGAAGGCGACGGCAAGACGCCCGAAGGGCGCTATTTCATCGACCGGCGCAACCCGAATTCCAGTTTCCATCTGTCACTCGGCATCTCTTATCCGAATGCCGAAGACATTGCCGCCGCCCGCTCCGCGGGCCGCAGCCCCGGCGGCGACATCTTCATCCATGGCAAGGCAAAGCCGTTGCAGAAACGCGGCACCGACTGGACGGCGGGCTGTATCGCTGTGTCGAACCGCGAGATCGAGTGGATCTATGCCATGGTGAAAAACGGCACGGTGATCGATATCTACCCCTGAGGCAGCGCTTCCGGTTGCGGCAGCAAGGCCAGCGGGTTCGGCGCGGGCTGAACCGGTGTCGGTCCGCCGCCCATGATCAGGGTCCACCAGATCTTGCCGCCCGGTTCCTGGAACCAGGCAAACCCCATGTGTTCGGCTTCCGGTTCGACGATCACGTCGCGGGTGCTGGGATCCTGCATCCAGGCGGCCAGAGTCTGCAGCTCGGTCTCGAAGGTTTCCGAGATGTTTTCGCCCAGCATGGTCTGCCGGTAGCCGGCGCGCCAGGCGCGCTCCACCGGCGAAGAGCCGTCCGATCCGAAATGCCAGGGCCGGTTCTGGACGGCCATGTCACGGGCGTGGGTCGCGGCGGCCGCGTTCAGCGTCGCGTCAAGTTTCACCGCGCGGGCGCCTTCGACCTGGCGCAGGGCGTTCACCGAGTCCAGCATGCGGAACTGCACCCGCGAGGTTTCTGCCTTGGAAATCCGGTAGACGCGCGGCACCGGCTTGCCGTCGGTGCCTATGGCGGGCGCCGGCGTTTCACAGGCTGTCAGCAGGAACAGAGACGAAATCAGCAAGAAAAATGCGCGTTTCATATGCCACACCCTTGGATCGATCGCCACAGACCTAGCGGCAAGCTTCGGCGGATTCAAACCGATCAAGGCCGGTTTGTGCGAGTTGACGCTTGTTTGAATTGCGACTGCGGCTTTCCGGACATAATATGGGGCCGAGGCATGAAAACCACACTGTGGAGTGACAGATGTCGTGGGACATGAAGACTAGATTGAACCGGCGCGTCTTTCTTGGCGCCGGCGCGGCCGCGATGGGCGGCCTGGCGGCTCCTGCGCTGGCGCAGGATACCGGCGAAACCGTCGAGATCGAGGGAGAGATCTCCAACACGATCCGCCGCAATATCTCCAGCTTCCGGTCGCTGCGCTGGCAGCCGTATTTCGACACGCTGAACAACGGTGCGATCCTGGTCGATACCAGCAGCCGGGCGCTGCACTACTGGTCGCAGGACGGCGGGACCTACAAGCTTTACCCCACCAGCGTGCCGCTGACCGAGGATCTGACACGCCGCGGCCGCACCCGGGTCGTGCTGAAGGATCCCAAACCCGATTGGCGCCCTACCCCGGCGATGAAAAAGCGCAATCCGGAATGGCCCGACTACGTCGCCCCGGGTCCCGACAATCCGCTGGGCACGCGCGCGCTGCACCTGTCGTGGACCTATTACCGCATCCACGGCACGCATGACACGCGCAAGATCGGCCGGCGGTCGTCGAACGGCTGCATCGGGCTTTTCAACGAGCATATCGAAGAGCTGTACGTGCTGGCCAAGGTGGGCACGCAGGTGCTGCTGATCTGACCAAGCGGTGTGGCGGTTTTCGGCCTTGGGCGCAAAAAGCCGCGAGAATGGCGAACCAAAGATCGAACAGGGCGGCGCCACGCGCCGCCTTTGTTAGTCCAGCCAGCCCTTGAGGTTGGTCTCGACCGTCTCGAACAGCGCCGCGATATGCGCATCTTCGTCGTTGAGGCAGGGGATATAGGTAAACTCCTCTCCGCCAGCTTCTTCGAAACTTTCGCGGATTTCCTCGTTGATCTCCTCCAGCGTCTCGATGCAGTCGGCCGAGAACGCCGGGGCAATCACGGCGATGCGTTTCTTGCCGCCTTCCGCCAGTCGCGCGACCTCTTCCACCGTGTAGGGCTTCAGCCACTCTTCGGGCCCGAACCGTGACTGGAAGGTGGTGACAAGCCTGTCATCGCCCCACCCGAGACGCTCCTTCAACAGGCGGGATGTCTTCTGGCACTGGCAGTGATACGGGTCGCCCTCCATCAGGTACCGCTTGGGCACCCCGTGATAAGATGCGACCAGGACATCGGGCTCCCGGTCCATTTTTTCATAGGCCCGTTCCACCGACTTCGCCAGCGCGTCGATATAGCTGGGCTGGTCGAAATAGGGCGGGGCGACACGGACGATGGGCTGCCATTTCTCTTCCGTCAGCACCCGGAAGAACTGGTCGTTGGCGGTGGCAGAGGTGGCCCCGGCATATTGCGGGTAAAGCGGGAAGAACAGGATCTTCTGGCACCCGGCCTCGACCAGTGCGCGCACCTTGGATCTGGTCGAGGGATTGCCGTAGCGCATGCAGAAATCGACCACGACATCGTCGCCGTACCGGGCATGCAACCGATCCTTCATCTTTGCGGTCTGCGCCTTGGTGATCGTCATCAGCGGGCTTTCGTCCGCCGCTTCGTTCCAGATCGACTTGTAGGCCGCGCCAGAGCTGAACGGCCGCTTGGTCAGGATCACGAGCTGCAGCAGCGGCTGCCAGATCCACGGCGAATAGTCGATGACGCGGCGATCGGAGAGAAACTCGTTCAGGTACCGCCGCATCGACCAATAGTCATACCCGTCCGGGGTCCCGAGGTTGGCAAGCAGAATGCCAACCTTGCCCGGCTTGATCTTTGGGTGGTCGGCGGGCGCGTGGACCGGGCATTTCGCCTCATCCGTCTGCGGTGCGGTTTCGGCATTGGCATCAAACATCGCGGGCGTCCCCGGTTCTGGATTGCTGGCTGTGTCGTCTGGGGACATAAATCCAATTCTTTTCTGGTCAATCGGCCTGCGGCGATGTGGATCCGGGAAGCGGCATTTCCTCCACCCCTAGCACATCCGCCAGCCGTGCCCCAGCCGAGCCGGGGCGCAAGGGTTGCGGTTGACCGGCATCGGGCGCCCAGCCGGTCAGACAGATGATTTCGAAGGTGGCGGGAATACGCCCGTCAGGCTGTGCATGGGCCTCGGCATAACGCCGCACGGCATCGGCGATCACAGCCCTTGGCGTGATGCGGCGCGACCGGCCCGCCAGGGCGTTTGTTTCACCCATCGCCCGCAGGTCGTGCATCAAGTGCAGTGCCGTTTCATAGCTGACCGTCCGCGTCAGGCTGTCGGCCACCGGCAACGCGAACCCCGCGCGCTGCAACAACGCGCCAAGTTGGCGGATCTCGCCCATCGGGGCGACGCGGGGGGACAGGCCGCCGGTCAGCGTGGCCTCTGCCTCGGCCAGCACCGCCCGCAGCTCGGCCAGCGTTTGCCCCCCGAACAGTGCCCCCAGAAACAGCCCGTCCGGCCGCAACGCCCGCCGTACCTGGATCAGCTGCCCGACCGGATCGGCCGACCAATGCAGTGCCATGGCGTGAATCACCAGATCGTGCGCGCCGGGGCGAAGATCGAGTGTGTCGTTGTCCGAAACGATCCGTGTGCGCGGAGAAAAAGCCCGCCAGACCTGCGGCCAGGGGGTGACGATCGCGGGCGCCGTAAACGTCCTGTTAACGTCGGTGAGTCTTTCCTGAAGCTCAACGGCTGCCTCTTCCTGAAGGAAAAGCGCGGGGCTGTGCATCGCTGCCGCCCGCGCCCGGTTGCGCATCAGTGCGGAACGATCGGTCAAGTCGGGCGGGCGCGGCATCGCAAATCCATCGGGCTTCAGACCCGGTCATCTATTGGGGGAAGTCGGGAAATGCAAAGCCTGCTGCGGCTGGCGTTCCCGCCGCAATGCATCGGTTGCGGCGATTTGGTCGAGGAGGAATTCAGCCTGTGCGGCACATGCTGGCGCCAGACCCCGTTCATCACCGGGCTGATCTGTGACGCCTGTGGCGTTCCGCTGCCGGGTGAGGCCACCGCCGCGCCCGAACATTGCGACGATTGTCTGAGCATCGCCCGCCCCTGGCAGCGCGGGCGCGCGGCGCTGATCTACCGCGACAACGGCCGGCGTCTGGTGCTGGCGCTGAAGCACGGCGACCGGCTTGACCTGATTCGCCCGATGGCGCGCTGGCTGACCGCCGTGGCACGGCCGCTTTTGGCGCCCGAGACCGTGCTCGTTCCGGTCCCGGTGCATTATCTGCGGCTGGTGCGGCGGCGCTACAATCAGGCGGCGGTGCTTGCGCAGGAAATCGGGCGCCGCAGCGGGAACGTGACCATCCCCGATCTGCTGGTTCGGACCCGGCGCACCAAACCGCAGGACGGCATGAGCCGCGGGGACCGTTTTGCCAACCAATCCGGCGCGATCGCCCCGGGGCGCAGCGCCGCGGCCCGCCTGGCGGGACGGCCGGTGATGCTGGTGGACGATGTGATGACCTCTGGCGCCACCCTGGCCGCCGCAGCCGAGGCGGCCCATGCCGCGGGTGCATCGCAGATTTGCGTCGCCGTACTGGCGCGCGTTGCGAAGGATGCCTAAATCCCTATGATTGGCCGAACCAAGGGGAAAACTGACGATGCAGCCGGTTGAGATCTATACATCGCCGCTTTGCGGCTTTTGTCATGCAGCCAAGCGGTTGTTGACCCAGAAGGGCGTCAGCTTCTCCGAAATCGACCTGCGCAAACAGCCCGAGAAACGCCAGGAGATGTTGGGCCGGTCGGCCGGGCGCCATACCGTGCCGCAGATCTTTGTCGGCGATACCCATGTGGGCGGCTGCGACGAGCTTTATGCGCTTGAACAGGCGGGCAGGCTTGACCCGCTTTTGCAGGGCTAGTGCGCGCGGCGCTGATCCAGCTGACCGCCTCGGACGATCCCGGGGCGAATCTGCCGGTCACCCGCGCGAGGATCGCCGAGGCTGCGGCGGAGGGCGCCGATTTCATCCTGACGCCCGAGGTCACGAACTGTGTTTCGGCCAGCCGCACACGGCAGAACGACGTCCTGCGGCGCGAAGCCGACGATCCCACCCTGGCGGAGTTGCGCGATGCGACCGCGAAACATGGCGTCTGGCTGCTGATCGGCTCGCTGGCCCTCAAGACGGACGACCCGGACGGACGGTTTGCCAACCGGTCCTTTCTGATTGCGCCCGACGGCGCCGTCGCCGCGCGCTATGACAAGATCCACATGTTCGATGTCGATATCGACGCGGGCGAAAGCTATCGGGAATCGGCGGGCTACCGCCCCGGGACCCGGGCCGTGCTGGCCGACACCCCGCTGGGCAAGATCGGTCTGACGATCTGCTACGACATGCGCTTTCCGCGGCTCTACCGCACCCTTGCGCAGGGCGGGGCACAGATTTTTTCGGTTCCGTCCGCCTTTTCGCCCGTTACCGGCGCCGCTCATTGGGAAAGCCTGCTAAGGGCCCGCGCCATCGAAACCGGCGCGTACGTTCTGGCCCCCGCCCAGTGCGGGACACACCAGGCCTCGCGCGGCAAGGTCCGCCGGACCTACGGCCATTCCCTCGCCGTGGGTCCCTGGGGCGAGGTTTTGGCCGATGGCGGCGATTTGCCCGGGGTGACGCTGGTTGATTTCGACCCGGCAGAGGTAGAGGTTGCACGTCGACGGGTCCCCTCGCTGACCCACGACCGCAGTTTCGAAGGGCCTTGATGTCCGAAGTCACCGACAACCTTTCCGTCGCCCTGTTCGGCGAAATCTTCATGGCGGATCAACTTGCCCGGAACCGGCTGTCGCGGGCTCTGCCGAAGGGCATGGAACTCAGCCATTTCGCCGTGCTCAACCACCTGGCGCGAACCAATGAGGAAAAAAGCCCGGCGCAGCTGGCCAAGACATTCCACGTCACCCGCGGCGCGATGACCAATACCTTGGCCAGACTGGAATGGGCCGGGCACATTCATGTGCGGCCGGACTGGGACGATGCGCGGCGCAAGTTCGTGTCGGTCAGCCCGTCGGGCCGGCGTGCCTGCGAGGCGGCCTTCGACGTGATCGCGCCGATCGTGGCCGACGTGGTCGATGCGGTGGGGGCCGAGAAGGTACGGGCGGCCCTGCCGGTTCTGCGGGCGGTGCGGACCCGGTTGGATCGCGAGGAGTAGCCGGTGACGGCGGGTGCCCGCGCGCGGGTCAGGCCGCCGGTTTCAGGCTGGTCGTGACATAGTTCACACTCAGGTCGCGGTCCGAGATCGACCAGGACCATCCGAGCGGATTGAACACGAAGCCCTTGCGGTCGACCGGATCGAGCCCGGCAGTCTCTAACATGGCGAAAAGCTCGTCCGGCGTGATGAATTTCGACCAGTCATGCGTGCCCTTCGGCAGCCAGCGCATCACATGCTCCGCGCCAATGATCGCCATCACATAGCTTTTGGGATTCCGGTTCAGGGTGGAACAGACCATCAGTCCGCCGGGTTTCATCAATTGCCGGCAGGCGGTCAGATAGGCCTGCGGATCGGCGACATGCTCGACCACCTCCATGTTCAGCACCGCATCGAACTGTTCGCCCGCCGCCGCAAGCGCCTCGGCCGTGGTGTGGCGATAGTCGATCTGCAGGCCCGACTGCCGGGCATGGATCCGCGCGACCGGAATATTCCGTTCTGCCGCATCCGCACCGACCACCTCCGCGCCAAGCCGCGCCATCGGTTCCGACAAAAGCCCGCCGCCACAGCCGATATCCAGGATGCGCAGGCCGTCAAACGGCGACGGACCGGCCAGGTCGCGGCCGAACTCCGCCGCGACCTGCGCGGTGATATAATCCAGCCGGCACGGGTTCAGCATATGCAACGGCTTGAACTTGCCGTTCGGGTCCCACCATTCGGCGGCCATGGCTTCGAATTTGGCGACCTCGGCTGGGTCGATGGTGGTCTGCATCTTTTGGCGTTCCTCGAAATTTCCGGTCTTACCCCCGTGGCGGGGCGGGCCTGCGCGTTATATAGGGTGGTTATGGACAAGGTCCCGGATCGAAGAAAGAGCAGTCAGTACCTGTACCCGCCGATCGACCCGTTCGATCAGCGGATGATGGATGTGGGCGATGGCCACCGGGTCTATGTCGAGCAATGCGGCAATCCCGACGGCATTCCCGTGGTCGTGCTGCATGGCGGGCCGGGCGGCGGCTGCAGCCCGGCGATGCGCCGGTATTTCGACCCGGCGGTCTACCGGGTGGTGCTGTTCGACCAGCGCGGATGCGGCCGGTCGCGCCCGCATGCCAGTGTCGACTGCAACACGACCTGGTATCTGGTCCGCGACATCGAGGCGATCCGCGAGGCTCTGGGCATCGACCGCTGGCTGGTGTTCGGCGGCAGCTGGGGCGCGACGCTGGCGCTGATCTACGCCCAGACCAACCCCGGCCGGGCGGCGCAGCTGATCCTGCGCGGTGTGTTCCTGATGACAAGGGCAGAGCTGGATTGGTTCTACGGCGGCGGCGCCGGGCAGTTCTGGCCCGACATGTGGGCCCGTTTCAGCGGGCTGGTGCCCGAGGACGAGCGGCACGACCTGATCTCTGCGTATCACCGCAGGCTGTTTTCCGGCGACCTGATGCTGGAAACCCGGTTCGCGCGTGCCTGGGCGTCCTGGGAGAACACGCTCGCCTCCATCGACAACGAAGGCCCCGGCGGCGAAAGCCCCGCGGAATATGCCCGCGCCTTTGCCCGACTGGAAAACCACTATTTCACCAATGCCGGGTTCCTGAAGGAAGACGGCCAGATCCTGAAACACATGGACCTGTTGCGCGACGTGCCGGGCGTCATCGTGCAGGGCCGCTATGACATGATCTGCCCGCCTGCCGCGGCCTACCGGCTGCACAAGCTGTGGCCGCGGTCCGACCTGCGGATGATCGGCAAGGCCGGGCACGCGCTGTCGGAACCCGGGATCAGCGCGGAACTGGTCCGCACCATGGACCGGCTGAGAAACGACGCCGCGATCCGGGCGCTGGCGGACGATCCGGTTTAGCGCCGTTTCCCTTTACATGTGAATCTCAGACGTTAACCTGACCCGAAAGGCAAAAGCCACGGGGGGACATGGCGGTTTGGACTCGGTCCTGAGGATCATCATACAGCGGCTGGGCCTGGGCGCGTTGACCCTGCTGGTCGTGTCGATCGTCATCTTCATTGCGGTCAATCTTCTTCCCGGCGACTTTGCCCAGGCCATCCTGGGCCAGGGCGCCACGCCCGAGGCGATCGAGTCGATCCGGCGCGACCTGGGGCTGGATCAGCCGTATCTTTCTCGCTATTTCAACTGGCTCGCCGGCACGCTGCAAGGCGATCTTGGCACCAGTTTCGCGCAAGCGAATTTCGCAAGTTTCACCGGGTCTCAAGAGCTGACGACAGTGGCCGCTCAGATCGCACCGCGGTTCGAAAACACAATGTTCCTGGCCGGTGTGACGGCGGCGATCGCGGTTCCGGTCTCGCTGACATTGGGCATCCTGGCGGCGCTTTACCGCAATTCGGTCTTCGACCGGGCCACCAATATCTTCACCCTCAGCTCGATCTCCAGCCCCGAATTCTTCCTGGCCTACATCCTGATCCTGTTTCTGGCGGTGCTGAACCCGCTCTTGCCGTCGTTGTCGAATATCTTCGAAGGCATGAGCCTGAGCGAGCGCTTCATCAAGACGTTGCTGCCGGCGCTGACACTGACGCTGGTGGTCACCGCGCATATGATGCGGATGACGCGGGCGGCGATCATCAACCTTCTCGCGTCGCCCTATATCGAGATGGCCCGGCTGAAGGGCCTTAGCCCGATGCGGGTGATCGTGGTGCATGCCCTGCCCAACGCGCTGGCGCCGATCATCAACGTGATCGCGCTGAACCTGGCCTATCTGATCACCGGCGTCGTGGTGGTCGAGGTGGTGTTCGTCTATCCGGGCATCGGTCAGCTTTTCGTCGACAGCGTGAAGATCCGGGATATTCCGGTGGTACAGGCCTGCTGTCTGATCTTCGCGGGGGCCTACATCCTTCTCAACCTCTTGGCCGACATCCTGTCGATCCTGTCCAACCCGCGCTTGAGGCATCCGAAATGACCTTCGACAATGCCTTTGGCGACCTGATCGCGTTTTTCGGCGGGGCCGGCACGTTCCTGTTGGCCCTCGGGGTCATCGTCTTCGCCGGGTTCCTGCTGCGCAGCGTCGGGCAGATGCTGGACCACAAGGGCGAAACCTTCAACGAGATGCCGCTCATCATCGCCTCGATCCTGGCGATCCTGCTCTTGGCCGCGGTCAGCCTGTTCTGGAGCGCGTTCTTCGGCGGCCGCGCCACGTTGCGGACGATCATCCTGGTGGTGGCGGGCATCGCGCTTGCGGGGTGGCTGTTCCGCTATCTGGGGCAGATGTTCACCAACAACGCACCGATGTTCCGCGACATGCCCTATGGCGTGGCCTTCGGATATGCCCTTGCGGCGGCGGCGGTGATCGGCGGCGTATGGTTGTACTTCCAGGAAAACGCCCTGTTCTTCCGCTGGGCGGTGCAGGGGTTCATCCTGTTCGGCATCGGCGCGTTCCTGTTCCGGCTCTTGGGCCGGCATGTGGGAACGACCGGATCGAAAAAGCTGTTCCGGGCCATGCCGCTGACCGCGTCCTTCGGGATCTACATCATCCTGATCTACGCGGTCCTGGCGGTTTTCGCAGGCGTGATCGCGCCGCACGGGCAGGAAGAGATCTTTACCAAGGTCAACGTGCTACCGGGCGGCGACCCGGCACTGGGCGGCGACCCGGACTTTCCGCTGGGCACCGACCAGATCGGCCGCGATCTGCTGAGCCGCCTGATCTACGGCGCGCAGAACACCGTCGGCATCGCCTTTGCCACGACCTGTCTGGCCTTCTTCCTCGGCGGATCGCTGGGCTTTCTGGCGGCGACGCTGGGCGGCTGGCTGGATCAGTTCCTCAGCCGTGCGGTGGATGTTCTGATGGCGATCCCGGCGCTGATCTTCGCGCTGCTGCTGATGACCATCGCCAGCGCCTGGGCGGGCAGCCAGTCGTGGCTGCTGACGATCTATATGATCGTTATCATCGCGGTGATCGACTCGACGCGCGTCTTCCGGTTGGCGCGCGCCGTGGGGGTCAATATCGTCGTGATGGATTATATCGAGGCCGCGAAGCTGCGGGGTGAGGGGCTGTCCTACCTGATCTTCCGGGAAATCCTGCCCAATGCCACGGCGCCGCTGCTGGCCGAATTCGGCCTGCGGTTCTGCTTTGTGTTCCTGACCATCGCCTCGCTATCCTTCCTCGGCGTCGGCATCCAGCCGCCCTTGGCCGACTGGGGCACGATGGTGCGCGACCTCGCCCAGTTCATCAACTTCGCCGCCTTCTCGCCGTTGACCGCCGCGCTGCCGCTGCTGGCCGCCGGGGCCATCGCGCTTCTGACCGTCGCGGTGAACTTCGTCGTCGACTGGATGCTGCACAAATCCTCGGGGCTGAAGGAGTGATGCCATGAACATTCCCAACGCCCCGCTCGTCGAGATCAAGGATTTGTGGATCGAAGGCCGGGCCGACGAGACCTGGATGCCGATCATCAACGGCGCCAGCACCAGCCTGAACAAGGGCGAAGTGCTGGGCCTGATCGGCGAATCCGGGGCCGGCAAGTCCACGCTCGGCCTCGCCGCCATGGGGTTCACCCGCGACGGCGTGCGTATCTCGAAGGGCGAGGTCACCTTTGACGGGATCGACCTGATCAACGCCTCGGCGGACACCAAGCGCCATCTTCTGGGCAAGCGCATCGCCTATGTCGCGCAATCCGCCGCGGCCAGCTTCAACCCGGCACACCGTCTGATCGACCAGCATGTCGAGGGCCCGGTGCAGCACGGGGTGTCGACCCGCGTCGACAGCGTCAAGGACGGCATCGAGCTTTATCGCCGCCTGCGCCTGCCGAATCCCGACGAGATCGGGTTCCGCTATCCGCACCAGGTCTCGGGCGGGCAGCTGCAGCGGGCGATGACGGCCATGGCGATGTCGTGCCGGCCCGACCTGATCATCTTCGACGAACCGACGACGGCGCTGGATGTCACCACCCAGATTGAGGTTCTGGCCTCGATCCGCGACATCGTGGAACAGTTCGACACCGCCGCGATCTATATCACCCACGACCTGGCCGTCGTGGCGCAGATGGCCGACAAGATCAAAGTGCTGCTGAAGGGCGACGAGGTCGAAGAGGCCGACACCCGCACGATGCTGTCGAGCCCGAAGGAAGAGTATACCAAAAGCCTGTGGGCCGTGCGCAGTTTCCAGCGGCCGGCGAAGCCGTCGGTCCCGGCCGGGTCCGTGCCTGTGATCCGCGTCAAGAACGTGACCGCGGCTTACGGCAAGATTCCGGTGCTGCACGACATCAGCTTTGACATCCATGCGGGCCGCACGGTGGCTGTCGTGGGCGAATCCGGATCCGGCAAATCGACCGCGGCGCGCTGCATCACCGGGCTGTTGCCGCCCATCGACGGCGCTGTGGAATTCGATGGCGAGCCGTTGCCCCGCGACTATCGCCAGCGGGACAAGATGCAGCTGCGCCAGGCGCAGATGATTTATCAGATGGCGGATACCGCGCTGAACCCGCGCAAGTCCATTGGCGAGATCATCGGGCGCCCGGTCGAGTTCTACATGGGGCTGAAGGGGGCGCAGCGGCGCGAGCGGGTGCGCGAGCTGCTGAACGAGATCGAATTGGAGCCCGACCAGTTCATCGACCGCCTGCCCTCGGAACTGTCCGGCGGTCAAAAGCAACGCGTCGGCATTGCCCGGGCGCTGGCCGCGGAGCCGAAGTTCATCATCTGCGACGAGGTGACCAGCGCGCTCGACCAGCTGGTGGCCGAGGGCATCCTGAAACTGCTCGCCCGGCTGCAGGACACGCTGGGCCTGAGCTATATGTTCATCACCCACGATCTGGCCACGGTGCGGGCGATTTCCGACGAGGTGGTGGTGATGAAGGACGGCAAGGTGGTCGAGCAGGGCGAAAAGGCCGAAATGTTCCGTCCGCCGCACCATCCCTATACCGACCTTCTGCTCAGTTCCGTTCCGGAGATGGATCCCGACTGGCTGACCAATCTGCTGGCCGAACGCGGGGTTGAGAACATCGGCGACGCCGCTGTCGGCAAGATGTAGCGACCCAGAGTCGAGCAAGGTTGCGCCCCGGTTTCCTAAATATCGAAACTCTGGGAAGTCGAATTGACTTCGCAGAAAACCATCTCGCGAAATGGTTCAAAATCGAGAATGGCGATGGATCGCAGCGCCCGAGAATGCTTGCCAAGCCAATGCCGCACGGGATCGACCTGAAGGTTCTCAGCGGTAGCGATACCAAAGTCCGCCTGCTCGTCCACTCGCCCGTTCCCCCAAGCATGACTTTTCGGAGCAGAGGAAGGGGTATTGAACTAAAATCCGAAGAGTCGGGCCTCAAAGATATCTGGCTCGTAACCGGGGAAATACCGAGCTCAGATGGGTTCCTGACGACGCAGGCTTCGAATGATACCTCATACCACCTGGTTGTTCTGTGCGATAAACTACCGAATGTTCCAGACGAGTACTTCAAAAACCCGCCGCCAGACAAAATTCGCGACACGCTGATCTGGATCCTCCCTTACGCGATTTTTACATCCGTCGTCCTGAACGTCTTGTTGCGAAACCAGTTCCTGACAGATATCGAAAGGGGGCTTGCCGCCTTAATTGCGTCGTCTACGGCTCTGCTCGCAATTCTTGGAGTGCGGTTTTCTCCAATGTGGATGGCGATTCCATTCAATTACCTGCGCCGAAAGACCGATGACGCCACGATCACTTATTTCTCCCTGGTCGCTCTTTTTGTCCTTCTGGCCTTTATTGTCGAGCCAATCAGGTGTCTGCTGATATCCTATCAATACGAAAGAAATATCGTTCAAGCCGTCAAATCCAACGATTATGACGTAAAAATAGAAAAATCGATAAACGCGATCCGCCTAATGCCGATGCGGCTTGAGCCTTATATGATTTTGGAGAAGGTGGCGATTCAATTTCGTGCTGCAGATCGCAATACACAATCGGATTTCTACAAAACCATACTGGCGCGCGCCGATTTTATGGAACCCGCGACGGCCTTCTTGAATGGCAAGTCGGAATGCGAATGCGTCGAGCTGACACCGGACGAACTGGGCTACATCCACAGGCAGGTCCTGTCGTGGCTGTTTCACGCTGCCGAAGTCAGCCATGGATATCGAGACGGCGTCAACGACCTGAATGATGACGGACGGCGGATTCCGCCGGAGGTTCCCGTCTTCGAGGAACGCCTTTTAGCGGAGGTCAGAGACTCCGATTTTTACGCGATCAGGCGGGCGCTCTACGACGCAGAACGCTTGGATTACACGGCGATCCTGGAACACTACGCCGATGAGGCAAAAAGAAGGAATGCGCGCCCGATCCTCATCGGACGCCCAAACTTCAGGGCGTCGCCACATACCGGTTATCCCCAACCGGCCGCCAATGCCTTCATGAAAATGCGTCAGATCGTCGATCTCTTGTACGCCAAATCGAAGGAAAGACCGGATGACGCACGTGTTTTTCTTGGGCGGCGAGAAGATTTTCCAAGTGATTACGTCGTCATGCTGGCGTTCGACAAGTTGATCAAACACGATCTTTTGACCTGCAACTTCAGGGCATTTCGCGAGAAACTGGCCTACTTCATACACCTCAGAGAGGAAAATCTGCTGACCGAGCGTCTGTGGCTCTTCGGGCCGGATACGTTACAGACCTTTCAGGTGTTTCGCGCGATGCGTTCCAAAGAAGAGACGAGCCTTTCGCACGTCTATTTGTTGTCCTATAACCAACTCGCCAACTTCTCACGGTGCGACAACTGGAAGAGGCCGGAAACCAGTGCTGGAAACGAACCATGGCTTGTCGAAGCGCTGATGACAGGTTTCGGCATGCGGTCCCAATCGAAAAGAGATGTGAGCGTTGCTTCCGAAGAGACCCTGGTTCGTGATCAGATGAGGAACGATTTTCCCGGGTGGTACAATCCAAACGAACAAGCGTGGTTAAAAAACACAATAGACGGACTGACATGGGAGGCCCTGGGGTCGCTCGTAAGGGAAGAAGCGAAATCCAACTGGAGGTACTGATGACACGACTCAACAGAAGACAATTCGCAGTGTCCGCATTGGCGGCCGCGGGATATTCAAGCCGCGCGCTGGCGCATGACTCGCCGCCGCCGCACGATCACGTGATGGGCGGCACGCTGACCGCCGGGCTTTCGGGCGCCAACACCTCGGACAGCTGGGACGGCCGGACGCATTCCGACCTCTTCATGATCGCATCCGCAATGGGCTGCGTGTTCGATTGTCTGACCGAAAACGGCGCCGACGGCACGCTGCAGGGCGAATTGGCGGAAAGCTGGGAAGCAAGCGCCGACGCCAAGACCTGGACCTTCAACCTGCGCCAGGGCGTGACCTTCCACAACGGCAAGGATTTCGGTGCCGACGACGTGATCGCGTCGCTTCAGATGCACGTGGCCGAAGGCGCCAAGTCCGCGGCCAAGCCCATTGTCTCGGCGATCACCGAAATGAAGAAGATGAACGACCATCAGGTGCAGTTCGTTCTGGAAAACGGCAACGCCGACTTCCCCTATCTTCTGTCCGACTACCATATCCTGATGTACCCCGCCGACGACATCGAGGGCGCGATTGCCAACGGTATCGGCACCGGCATGTACCGGGCGGTCAACCTCGATCCCGGGGTGCGCATGATCGCCGAACGCTATGATGGCAGCTACAAGGGCATGGCCCATTTCGATAGCATCGAATACATCGCCATCAACGACAACACCGCCCGGATGAACGCGCTGCTGACCGGACAGGTGGACGCGATCAACCGGATCGACTTCAAGACCGAGGCGCTGTTGCGCGCCAATCCGAATCTGCGCATCCAGGAGGTGACCGGCAACCAGCACTACACCTTCCCGATGCTCACCGATGTCGAGCCGTTCAACGACGTCAACGTGCGCCGGGCGCTGAAATACGCGATCAACCGCCAGGAAATGGTCGACAAGATCCTGCTGGGCCACGGCCAGGTCGGCAACGACACGCCCATCGGTCCGGCGAACCCGTATTACGCCGGCAACATGGAGCAGCTCGCCTACGATCCCGACAAGGCCAAGTTCCACCTGCAGCAGGCCGGGCTGAGCTCGATCGACATCGACCTGTCGGCCTCGAACGCCGCGTTCGAGGGCGCGGTGGATGCCGCACAGCTGTTCCAGGCCTCGGCCAAGGCCGCCGGCATCAACATCAACGTGGTGCAGGAGCCGTCCGACGGCTACTGGTCCAACGTTTGGCTGAAAAAGCCCTTCTGCGCCTGCTACTGGTCGGGCCGCGCCACCGAGGACTGGATGTTCTCGACCGCGTACGAGGCCGGCGTGCCGTGGAACGACAGCCAGTGGGACGAAAAGGACAGCGCCCGCTTCCAGGAGCTGCTGGTCACCGCCCGTGCAGAACTCGATCCCGCCCGGCGCGCCGAACAATACGGCGAGATGCAGCAGATCCTGCGGGACGACGGCGGCGTGCTGGTGCCGATGTTCGCCAACTACGTTCAGGCGGTCAGCAACAAGATCGGCACGCCCAACACCATCGGCAACCTCTGGCAGATGGACAACGCCCGCATGGCCGAACGCTGGTGGATGGCGTAAGCGCAAGCGGCAAAGAAAACCGATGGATGCCCCGCTTTGGCGGGGCATCGAGTTTCGGGCACCTGTCGAGCGTGCAGGCCCGCGCGGCTTTGGCCAGATGTCCGGATCGACGCTGTCTTTTCAGCATTCGATGAACCCCATGCGAGCCCACCGTCGCGATTCCACGCGCGTCCAACAGAGTTGCCCTCGCGACAGGTTCCGTGTTTCATCTCGTTAGGTTTTTTGCGTTGAGACCCCGGGAGACAGGATCATGCATTTCCGACTTCGCTGCATTTTGGTCGCCATGCTCGCCGCAGGGTCGGCGGCGGCTGACGAGAACGTCATTGTGGTGTTCGACGGCTCCAACTCGATGTGGGGCCAGATCGACGGCACCGCAAAGATCGAGATCGCGCGCGGGGTGATGGACAATCTTCTGGGCGACTGGACCGAGGACCGAAGTGTCGGACTGATGGCCTATGGACATCGGCGCCGCGGGGACTGCACCGACATCGAGGTGCTGGTGCCGCCCGGAACGCAGGCCCGGCAGAGCATTCTCGACAGGATCAACGCGATCACGCCGACGGGCAAGACGCCCCTGACCGCGGCCGTCGAACAGGCGGCGCGAGAGCTTTCCTATACCGACCGGCCCGCCACCGTCGTGCTTATCTCCGACGGGCTTGAAAGCTGCGACCGCGATCCCTGTGCGCTTGCCGAAGCGCTGGAAAAGGGCGGCGTGGGCTTTACCGCGCATGTGGTGGGCTTCGGCCTCGGCGCGGACGAAGACGCGGCCTCGTTGGCCTGTATCGCCGACCGGACCGGCGGCCAGTATATCAGCGCCAGCAACGCGCAAGAGTTGGGGACTGCCCTGAGCGCCGTGGCCACCGCCGTTGCCGAGCCCGAACCGGAACCAGAGCCGGCGCCGGAACCCGAGGCGCCGCAGGTTACGGTCGAAGGACCGGAGACGGCCGTCGGCGGCTCGGACATTCGTGTGACCTGGGCACCCACCGTGGCCGAGGCCGACTATATCACCGTGGTGCCTGCGGCGAGCCAGAGCGGCGAGTTCGGTTCCTATGTGCGTATCGGCAAGGCCGAAGAGGTCACTCTTCCGGTTCCCGGCGATCCGGGGCTCTACGAGATCCGCTACGTCAGCAACGCGACCAAGGACACGCTGGGCGCCGCCCCGATTGAAGTGATCGAACCCGAGGTCACGCTCGATGCCGCAGACAGCGTTCAGACCGGCGGCGAGTTCAAGGTGACCTGGAGCCCGACGATCAACAAACGCGATTACATCACCATCGTTCCCATCGGCACCGACGAAGGCGAATTCGGCAATTACGTCGCCGTGCGGTCGGCCACCGAGGTGACGTTGCGCGCGCCGGCCGATCCCGGCCTCTACGAGATCCGCTACGTCCTGAATATCGACAAGCGCACGGTTGCGTCCCGCCCCGTCGAAGTGGTCGATCCGGAGGTTGTGCTTCAGGTCCCTGACATCGCTCTGACCGGCGCGGCCTTTGACGTCAGCTGGGCGGGGACCGTGAATGCCCGGGACTACATCACGATCGTGCCCGTCGGCACGGACGAGGGTGAATTCGGCAACTATATCGTCGTGCGCGACGACGCCCGCGGCTCGCTCAAGGCGCCGGCCGAGACGGGCATGTACGAGGTCCGCTATGTTCTGCGCGAGGGCAACAAGACCCTTGCAACGGAGATGATCGAAGTCACCGCGCCCGAGGTGACCGTCGCGGGACCGGATGCCGCCGTGCGCGGGTCGAAAATCGAGGTGTCGTGGACCGGCACCGTCGCCGGCGACGACTATGTGACGATCGTTCCCGTCGGGACCCCCGAGGGCGAGTACGGCAATTACGTCGTCGTTCGGAACAAGGACAGTGCCGCGCTGAACGTTCCGGCCGAGACGGGGATGTACGAGCTGCGCTATATCCTGCGCGAAGGCGCCAAGACGCTCGCCACGGCGATGATCGAGGTCACCGAACCCGAGGTCACCGTGTCCGCCCCCGAGGCTGCGCTGGCCGGCTCCGTGATCGAGGTGTCCTGGACCGGCACGGTCAACACCAATGACTATGTGACGATCGTCCCCGTCGGCACCGAAGAGGGGCAGTACGGCAACTACGTGTCGGTCCGCACCGCGACCAGCAAGAACCTGCAGGCCCCGGCCGATCCCGGCATGTACGAAGTCCGCTATGTCCTGCGCGAAGGCAATCAGACGCTTGCCTCGGTCATGATCGAAATCACCGAGCCCGAGGTGACCGTCAGTGCCCCGGACGCCGTGCGCGCCGGCGATACCTTGCCGGTGTCGTGGACCGGGACGGTCAGCCGGTCCGATTACGTCACGATCGTTCCGATGGGAACGCCGGACGACAAGTACGGTGCGTATTTCCAGGTCCGCCGGCAGTCCGAACGCGATATGACCGCCCCGGAAGAGACGGGCATGTACGAGGTCCGGTACGTGTTGCGCGAAGGAAACCGGGTGCTTGCCCGCCAGATGGTCGAGGTGCTGTCGGCCGACGCGCCGCTTGAAACCGGCGCCAGCCTGACGGCCCCGGAAACCGCCGCGCCCGGCGCGACGATCGCGGTGAGCTGGACGGCCGACACCACCAGCGCCGACCAACGCATCACGCTCGCCCGGGCCGAACAGGCGATCTTTACCTGGATCTCGGCCACGAAGATCACCGGCGCCCCGCCGGTCGATATCACCCTGCCGGACGAGCCGGGCGTTTATGAAATCCGCCTGCTCGACGTGTCCAACCAGGCCGTGCTCTCGCGCAAGCTCGTCAAGGTCGAGTAGACGCGCCGGTGCATGGGCAGGGCCGGCGCCAAGGACCGGACTTTTGATGCCAAAGCGCGCGTGCCGGTGACGGTCCACGCTCTCTGCTGTCGTGCGAAAGTTGTTCCCAAACCGGCGCTGGCTGGCCCCAAGGCAAGGCTTTGAAATGACGTTTTTGCCGGAAACTCCGCAAATCTGTCATCGAGCGCACACCGGATGGTTGTGTTTTTGCCGGACCGACCTAGGTTTCCCGTCAACCGATGGAGGACAGGTATGACCGACAAGCCAGTCATCGAAGAACGTGAAAACGGACCCCTGGTCGTCAAGGGCGTCAGCCGCATGGTCGGCCCGGACGGGGCCGAGGTCGAGGTCAAGCCGGTCATGGCGCTGTGCCGTTGCGGCGCGTCGAAGTCCAAGCCGTTCTGCGACGGCACCCACAACGAAATCGGGTTCCAAAGCCGGGGCGGCACGCCCGCGGGCAAGGATGTCGTTCTGTCCTACAAGGGTGCATCGGTGACCGTGCTCTATAATCCGCTGGTCTGTTCCCATGCCGCCGAATGCGTGACGATGGCGCCCAAGGCGTTCGACCCCGACCGCCGCCCCTGGATCGACCCCGATGCCGAGGACGCGGCAACGCTCGAATCGGTGGTGCGGGCCTGCCCGTCGGGCGCGCTGCGGATCGAGGGCCAGGACCACCTTATCCCTGACGGCGCACAGATCACCATTGCGGCGAACGGGCCTTACTGCGTGCTCGGCATGGAAATCGACGAAAAGATCGCGGGAGAGGGGGCGACGGCCGACAAGAAGGTGCTGTGCCGCTGCGGGCAGTCGGGCAACAAGCCCTATTGCGACGGGACGCACCGGGATGCGGGCTGGAAGGACGGCTAAGCCGGGCCGGAACTCTTCGAAGACTTTGCCAAGAGTCATTTAGAACTCCCGGTGGCCGATCGGCCCTTGCAGAGTCGTCGCAACCCGCCTATATCCCCTTCAACAGCGGTGCCTCGGCTTCCACCCCCGAGGCTCCAACGGAACCACCGACGGGCCCGCTGGCCCGTTTTTTTGTGCTTGAGACCCAGCCTTGAACGACCTCGTCGCCAAAGCCTCCATTGACCGGCGCCTGGCCGAAATCCTCACCCCCGTGATCGAGGGGATGGGGTACGAGCTTGTCCGCATCCGGATGATGGGCGGTAAGACCAAGACGCTGCAGATCATGGCCGAACGCCCCGAAGGCGGCATCGAGGTCGACGACTGCGCGGATATCTCGACGATGGTCAGCGCGACGCTGGACGTCGAGGATCCGATCGAGGATGCCTACACGCTCGAGGTCTCCAGCCCCGGCATCGACCGGCCCCTGACCCGGCTGAAGGATTTCGAAGCGTTCGAGGGCTATGAGGCGAAGCTGGAAACCGCCGAGATGATCGACGGGCGGCGACGGTTCAAGGGCGTGCTGGCCGGGATCGACGGCGACGAGGTGCTGATCAATCTCGATGTCGGCACGGTGGGCCTGAAATTCGATTGGCTGAGCGACGCAAAGCTGGTGCTGACCGACGACCTGATCCGCGAGATGTTGCGGCAACGGAAAGCTGCCGGCGTGATCGACGAGGCGAAATTCGACGAGATAGAGACGGACCAAGCGTCTGAGGAGGACTGAAGACAATGGCGATTACCTCTGCCAACCAGATCGAACTGCTGCAGATCGCAGAGTCGGTCGCACGGGAAAAGATGATTGATCCCGAACTGGTGATCGAAGCGATGGAAGAAAGCCTCGCGCGGGCGGCCAAGAGCCGCTACGGCGCCGAGATGGACATTCGCGTGGACATCGACCGCAAGACGGGCAAGGCCACCTTTACCCGCGTGCGCACGGTGATCGACCCTGACGAGGAAGAACTGGAAAACTACCAGGCCCAGCTGACGCCCGAGCAGGCGCGGCAGTATCTCGACGACCCGAAACCCGGGGACACCATCGTCGACGAGGTGCCGCCGGTCGAAATGGGCCGGATCGCGGCGCAGTCGGCCAAGCAGGTCATCCTGCAGAAGGTGCGAGAGGCGGAACGCGACCGGCAGTTCGAGGAATTCCAGGACCGCGCCGGCACGATCATCAACGGCATCGTCAAGCGCGAGGAATACGGCAACGTCATCGTCGATGTGGGCCGGGGCGAGGCGATCCTGCGCCGCAACGAAAAGATCGGCCGCGAGGGGTACCGCCCGAACGACCGCATCCGCTGCTACATCAAGGATGTCCGGCGCGAACCGCGCGGACCGCAGATCTTCCTGTCCCGCACCGCGCCCGAGTTCATGGCCGAACTCTTCAAGATGGAGGTGCCCGAGATCTATGACGGCATCATCGAGATCAAGGCCGTGGCCCGCGACCCGGGCAGCCGTGCCAAGATCGCGGTGATCAGCTATGACAATTCCATCGACCCGGTCGGTGCCTGCGTCGGTATGCGGGGATCCCGCGTGCAGGCCGTGGTGAACGAACTGCAGGGCGAAAAGATCGACATCATCCCGTGGAACGAGGATGCGCCGACCTTCCTGGTGAACGCGCTGCAGCCGGCCGAGGTCAGCAAGGTCGTGCTCGACGAAGAGGCCGAGCGCATCGAGGTTGTCGTGCCGGACGAGCAGCTGTCGCTGGCGATCGGCCGCCGGGGCCAGAACGTGCGGCTGGCATCGCAGCTGACCGGGCTGGACATCGACATCATGACCGAGGAAGAGGAAAGCCAGCGCCGCCAGGCCGAATTCGAAGAGCGCACCAAGCTGTTCATGGATACGCTCGATCTGGACGAGTTCTTTGCCCAGCTTCTGGTCTCGGAAGGCTTCACCAACCTCGAGGAAGTCGCCTATGTCGAACTGGATGAGCTGACCGTCATCGAGGGCGTCGACGAAGGCACCGCCGAAGAGCTTCAGGCCCGGGCGCGTGATTTCATCGACGAACAGAACCGCAAGGCGCTGGAACATGCCCGCGAACTGGGCGTCGAGGACAGTCTTGTGGCCTTCGAGGGTCTGACGCCGCAGATGATCGAGGCGCTGGCCGAGGACGGCGTGAAGACGCTGGAAGACTTTGCCACCTGCGCCGACTGGGAGCTGGCCGGCGGCTGGACCACGGTGGACGGCGAACGCATCAAGGACGACGGCGTGTTGGAGAAATTCGATGTCAGCCTGGAAGAGGCGCAGACCATGGTGATGACGGCACGGATTCAGCTTGGATGGGTCGACCCTGCCGATTTGATCTCGGAAGAGGAGATCGAGAAATCCGACGACGCCATCGAGGGCGCAACCGAAGGAGCGCGGGCCTGATTGCAGGCCCCGGGGACGGCGATGACTCGCGGAGGCCGGGTCAAGGACAGGACCGAACCGGAGAGGCGGTGTATCGCCACCGGCGAGATCCGGCCGAAAGGCGGGTTGATCCGGTTCGTCGCCGGGCCGGATGGTCGCATTGTAGCGGACCTGACGCAGAAACTGCCGGGCCGGGGCATCTGGGTCTCGGCGGACAGGGGGGCCCTTGAAAAGGCGGTCCAGAAACGCCTTTTCGCCCGCGCCGCGAAACAGTCTGTTGACGTTCCCGCAACGCTGGCAGACGATGTCGAACGGATGCTGGCGCACAGGGTGATCGAACTGATTGCCTTGTCGCGCAAGGCGGGCCGCGCGGTTGCAGGGTATGAAAAGGTCAAGTCCTGGCTGGGGTCTGGCGAGGCGGCGATCCTGATCCAGGCGTCGGATGGGTCGGGCAGGGGCAAGTCGAAGCTGAGCAACCCGCCCGGAAAAGGAACTTACATCGGTGTTCTGACCGCCGAGGAATTGGGTTTGGCATTCGGGCGCGAACATGTGATACATGCCGCGCTTGCGGCTGGCGGACTCACCAAACGTGTTGTAGAGGAAGCCGCGCGGCTATCCGGGCTGCGCAAGACGATCGGGGGTGACACCCCCGGAAAGGGTATGAAGACCTTATGAGCGATACGACAGACGGCAAGAAAACTCTCGGCCTGCGTGGCGGTGCCCGGTCTGGGCAGGTGAAGCAAAGCTTCAGCCACGGACGCACGAAGAACGTCGTTGTGGAAACGAAGCGCAAGCGCGTGGTCGTGCCCAAGCCCGGTGCCGGTTCGAAACCGGCCGGTCCGGTCGGGCAGGTGGGCGGCAGCGACCCGTCGAAGCGCCCCGGCGGGATCAGCGACGCGGAACTCGAGCGTCGGATGAAGGCTCTGGCCGCGGCGAAGGCGCGCGAGAGCGAGGAAAAGGCCCAGCGGGCCGCCGAAGAGAAGGCGCGCGAGGAAGAACGCGAACGCCGCCGCGCCGAGGCGGAGGCCAAGGAGCGGGAAGAGCGCGAGCGCGAGGAAGCGCTGCGCGCGAAGGCCGAAGAGGAAGCGCGGCAGAAGCGCGAGGCGGAAGAGGCCTCGAAACGCGCGGCGGCTGCGCCGAAGGCCGAGGACACGCCACAGCGGGCCCCGGTCAGCAAACCGGCCCCGCAGGCCACGCCGCGCAAATCCGAGCGTGAGCGCGAAGATCGCGGCCGGGCGGCGCGCGGCCGCGAGGATAGCGGCCGGCGGTCGGGCAAGCTGACCCTGAACCAGGCGCTCGCGGGCGGCGAAGGCGGGCGGCAACGGTCGCTGGCCGCGATGAAGCGCAAGCAGGAACGCGCCCGGCAAAAGGCCATGGGCGGGGCTCAGGAGCGTGAAAAGATCGTGCGTGACGTGCAGCTGCCCGAAACCATCGTGGTCAGCGAACTGGCCAACCGGATGGCCGAACGCGTGCCGGACGTGATCAAGGCGCTGATGCAGAACGGCATGATGGTCACCCAGAACCAGTCGATCGACGCCGACACGGCAGAACTGATCGTCGAAGAGTTCGGCCACCGCGTGCAGCGGGTCAGCGACGCCGACGTCGAGGACGTGATCGACACGGTCGACGACAAGGAAGAAGACCTGCAGCCGCGTCCGCCGGTGATCACCGTGATGGGCCATGTCGACCACGGCAAGACCTCGCTGCTGGATGCAATCCGCAACGCCAAAGTCGTCGCCGGCGAGGCCGGCGGGATCACCCAGCATATCGGCGCCTATCAGGTGGATCAGGACGGCGACAAGCTGACCTTCCTCGACACGCCGGGCCACGCGGCCTTTACCTCGATGCGGGCGCGTGGTGCGCAGGTGACGGATATCGTGGTGTTGGTGGTGGCCGCGGATGACGCGGTGATGCCGCAGACCGTCGAGGCGATCAATCACGCCAAGGCGGCCGAGGTGCCGATGATCATTGCGATCAACAAGATCGACCGCCCCGAGGCGAATCCCGACAAGGTGCGCACCGATCTTTTGCAGCACGAGGTCATCGTCGAAAAGATGTCGGGCGAGGTGCAGGATGTCGAGGTTTCGGCGATCAACGGCACCGGGCTCGACAATCTTCTGGAAGCGATCTCGCTGCAGTCGGAGATCCTCGAACTCAAGGCCAACCCCGACCGCGCGGCTTCGGGCGCGGTGATCGAGGCACAGCTCGATGTGGGCCGCGGCCCTGTCGCGACGGTTCTGGTGCAGAACGGCACGCTGAAGCAGGGCGATATCTTTGTCGTCGGCGAACAGTGGGGCAAGGTCCGGGCTCTGATCAACGACAAGGGCGAGCGTGTCAAAGAGGCCGGGCCCTCGGTTCCGGTCGAGGTTTTGGGCCTGAACGGCACGCCCGAGGCGGGCGACGTTCTGAACGTCGTCGACACCGAGGCGCAGGCACGAGAGATTGCTGCGTACCGCGAAAGCGCGGCTAAGGAAAAACGGGCCGCCGCCGGCGCCGCCACCACGCTTGAACAGCTGATGGCAAAGGCGAAGGAGGACGAAAACGTCGCCGAGCTGCCGATCCTGGTCAAGGCGGACGTGCAGGGCTCTGCCGAGGCGATCGTCCAGGCCATGGAGAAGATCGGCAACGAAGAGGTGCGTGTGCGCGTGCTGCATTCCGGCGTGGGCGCCATCACCGAATCCGATGTCGGTCTGGCAGAGGCGTCCAGCGCCCCCGTCATCGGCTTCAACGTGCGCGCCAACGCGCCTGCGCGGAACGCGGCGAACCAGAAGGGCGTCGAGATCCGGTATTACTCGGTGATCTATGATCTGGTCGATGATGTGAAGGCGGCGGCCTCGGGTCTGCTGTCGGCGGAAGTGCGCGAGAACTTCATCGGCTATGCCGAGATCAAGGAGGTGTTCAAGGTCTCGGGCGTCGGACGCGTCGCGGGCTGTCTGGTGACCGAAGGCGTTGCCCGGCGGTCGGCGGGTGTGCGCCTGCTGCGCGACAACGTGGTGATCCACGAAGGCACGCTGAAGACGCTGAAACGGTTCAAGGACGAGGTGGCCGAGGTGCAGTCCGGCCAGGAATGCGGCATGGCGTTCGAGAACTACGAGGACATCCGCCAGGGCGACGTGATCGAGATCTTCGAGCGTGAAGAGGTCGAGCGCACGCTGGCCTGATCGGGTTCAAAGGCCGCAAAGACAAAGGGAAGGCGCGCGCCTTCCCTTTTTTTCGTCATGCACTGCTGTGGTCAGGCAGCCTGCGCCACGACCGGATATCCGGAGTAGACCTTGTCGCCCACGCGAACCGTCATTCTGCCGTCGGCCAGCCGGCGCACGAACACGCCCTGAACGGACACGCAGCTTCCAAGTACGATCGTTTTCAGCATGTGTCTCACCCCCAGATAAAACCGATGCTGATTCAACTATAGGATAAAAGGTTCATGAATCACTAACAATTTAAACAAATTTGGCCTATTTGCCCAAAATTCGCTCACAATCGCGCCATTGCCCAGGATTCTTGCGCTTCGTTCGCGGGTTATCCTGGACGGGCCGGTCACAGCCAATCGCGTAGGATCGGGATCAAGGGTATGTCGGCGGGTGGCATCGGGTAGTGGCGCAGGTCCTTTGCAGCGACCCATTTCAGCGCCTGATCCTCCTTAGAGTGCGGGATGCCCTGCCATTTACGGCAGGCGAAGAGCGGCATCAGCAGGTGGAAATCGTCATAGCTGTGGCTGGCGAAGGTCAGCGGTGCCAGACAGCTTTCCCAGGTGTCGATGCCGATCTCTTCGTGCAATTCACGGATCAGGGCGTGTTCCGGCGTTTCGCCCGTTTCGACCTTGCCGCCGGGAAACTCCCAAAGCCCCGCCATCGACTTGCCCTCCGGCCGCTGGGCCAGCAGCACGCGGCCATCGCGGTCGATCAGTGCGACGGCCGAAACAAGGACGACCTTCATGACCGGTAGTCGGCGTTGATCGTGATGTATTGATGGGTCAGGTCGCAGGTCCAGACAGTGGCCGCGCCCGCGCCGAGCCCGAGGTCAACGCTGAGTGTCAATTCCTGGTTCTTCATATAGCCGGCGCCCTGTTCTTCGCGGTAGTCCGGAGAGACCCAGCCGTGCTCCGCCACCAGAATCTCTCCAAACCGGATCGACAGCCGGTCCCGGTCGGCGCGGGCGCCGGATTTTCCGACGGCCATCACCACGCGGCCCCAATTCGGGTCCTCGCCCGCGATGGCGGTCTTGACGAGGGGAGAGTTCGCAATGGCCAGGGCCGCCTTTTTGGCGTCGGCGTCGGAACTTGCACCGGTGATCCGGACCTCGACGAATTTGGTCGCGCCTTCGCCGTCGCGCACGACCTGATGCGCGAGATCGAGCATGATCTGTTCAAGGGCGGCTTCGAATGCCTGACCCGATCTGCTGCGCGGCCCGCCGATTTCGACACCCGAGGTGCCGGTGGCGCAGACAAGCAGCGTGTCGGACGTCGATGTGTCGCTGTCGACGGTGATGCAGTTGAATGTCCTGTCCGTCAGGCGGCCGACAAGGCGCTGCAGCGCGGGCTGGTCGATGGCCGCGTCGGTGAAGACATAGACCAGCATCGTCGCCATGTCGGGCATGATCATGCCCGATCCCTTGGCAATGCCCGCGATCCTGACCGTCCGGCCCTCAATCCCGATCTCGGTGCCCGCGCCTTTGGGAAAGGTATCGGTGGTCATGATCGCCTGTGCGGCCTGCGCAATGCCACCGGGGTCGAGCGCGGCCTTCAGCTCCGCCAGCCTCGCGGTAATACGGTCATGCGGCAGGGGCTCGCCAATGACGCCGGTCGACGACGTGAACACCCGCGTTTCGGGCATATCGAGCATTTGGGCGACCGAGCCGGCGATTACGGCAACCGATGTGCGGCCATTGTCGCCGGTAAACGCGTTGGCGTTTCCGGAATTCACCAATATCGCCGCACCGCCAGAGCTGTCCCCGCCGAGTTTCTCCTGACAATCGAGCACCGGTGCGGCGCGGGTGGCAGAGCGGGTGAAGACACCGGCGATCTGCGTGCCGGGCGCCAACTCCGCCAGCATGACATCGGCGCGCCCGGCATAGCGCACGCCGGCCTCGATAGCTGCGAAGCGGACCCCGGGGATCACCGGCAATTCCGGAAATCCGCCCGGCGGCGCAAGGGGTGACACCTGCGGTACCGTCTGCGGGCGGGTTGCGCGAAGCGCCTTCACCTTGCCGCGCAGCTTCTTCAGCTTGCGCCGCAGCTTTTTGATCTTCGCCGTTTTTCCCCCCATCCTGCAGTCCCGCGCCCGGTCAAAAGTCCAATAGCGACGGATCGCGCAGAATGGCCGGGTCGATGCCGGACACGTCCTTGCGTTCGACCCCTGCGGCCTCGATGATTTCAGAGATCCCCGCGCGCAGGATGTCGACAAAGACCTCGTTGGCCAGTTCCTGGCGCATCTGGTCGATCGTCGGCACCTCGGGCAGGCGGGTGTCGTGCAGCGTGATCACATGCCAACCGAACTGCGTCTGCACGGGGGCCGATACTTGCCCCGGCTGCAATTCGACGACCGCCGCCTCGAACGGCGGCACCATGGCGCCCGGTCCGAACCAGCCCAGACGCCCGCCGTTGGGGCCGGACGGTCCGGTCGATTTCAGCTTGGCCAGTTCGGCGAAATCGGCACCGCCCTCGAGTTCGGCGACGAGCGCCGCCGCCTCCTCCTCGGTTTCGACAAGTATGTGCGAGGCCTGGTATTCACGGGCCGGCGAGAAATCGGCGAACCGGCGGTCATAGGCGGCCTGAACCTCTTCGTCGGTAACTTCGACCCCGGCTGCCATCCGATCGACGGCCGCCGAGGCGATCAGCGCATGGCGTTCGTTTTCAAGCCGCAGTTCGGTGCCCTTGGACAGTTCGGTGACCGACCGGCTGATCGCCATCTGCTGGATCAGCCGCTCGATCAGGCCATCGAACAGGACATCGTTCGGCATCTGCTGCTGCTCGGCGGGCAGGCTGCGCAGCATCGCGATCAGGTGGCCGATGGTGATGTCTTCCCCGCCGACGGTCGCGACCACCGTGTCTGCAGTCACCTCTTGCGCCTGAACCTGCGGGATCAGCCCCAGACCCAGCGCCGCCCCCAGAAAGAGGCCTCTGATAGCTTGCATGCAATGTTTCTCCGGTTTGCCGCGGCGGCCCGCGACGTTGACACTAAACATGGGCGGCCTTACATCGCCCTCAGGCGCGCTCGGCCGCTTTCTCACCGTTCTTCCTATGGACCAAGGCGGGGGCGGGCAAGCACTCGTCTCACACGTTGACGTCAAAACGCATCCATGCGGAGAGAACATGCTCGGACTCGGTACCATCGCCAAAAAGGTCTTTGGAACGCCCAACGACCGAAAGATCAAGGCGACCCGCCCGGTTGTGGAAAAGATCAACGCGTTGGAGCCGGAATTCGAGGCGCTGAGCGACGAGGGGCTGATCGAGAAGACCGAAGAACTGGTGCGCCGTGTGGCCGAAGGCGAAAAGCTGGACGCTCTGCTGCCCGAGGCGTTCGCCAATTGTCGGGAGGCCGCCAGGCGGGCGCTGGGACTGCGCGCCTTCGACGTGCAGCTGATGGGTGGCATGTTTCTGCACCAGGGCAATATTTCCGAGATGAAGACGGGCGAGGGCAAGACGCTGGTCGCCACCTTCCCGGCCTATCTGAACGCGCTGACCAAGCGCGGCGTGCATATCGTCACCGTCAACGATTACCTTGCCAAGCGCGATGCCGAATGGATGGGCAAGGTCTTTGCGGCGTTGGGCATGACCACCGGCGTGGTCTATCCCCAGCAGCCCGATTCCGAAAAGCAGGCGGCCTATGCCTGCGACATCACCTACGCGACGAACAACGAGCTGGGGTTCGACTATCTGCGCGACAACATGAAGTCGGAACTGACCGAGATGTACCAGCGCGATCATTACTTCGCGATCGTCGACGAGGTGGATTCGATCCTGATCGACGAGGCGCGCACGCCCTTGATCATCTCTGGACCGGCGCAGGACCGGTCGGAACTGTATCAGACCATCGACAGGATCATCCCCGAAATTCAGGACGATCACTACAAGCTCGACGAAAAAACCCGCAACGTCACCTATACCGACGAGGGCAACGAATGGCTGGAAGAGCGGCTGCACCTGGCCGGCATTCTTCCCGAGGAGCAGTCGCTCTATGACCCGGAGAGCACCACCATCGTGCACCATGTCAATCAGGGGCTGCGCGCGCATAAGCTGTTCCAGAAGGACAAGGACTATATCGTCCGCTCGGGCGAGGTCGTTCTGATCGACGAATTCACCGGGCGGATGATGACCGGCCGCCGCCTGTCGGACGGGCTGCACCAGGCGATCGAGGCCAAGGAAGGCTGTGCGATCCAACCCGAAAACGTGACCCTGGCCAGCGTCACCTTCCAGAACTATTTCCGGCTTTACGACAAGCTCTCGGGCATGACCGGCACGGCGACCACCGAGGCCGAGGAATTCGCCGAAATCTACGGGCTGGGTGTGGTCGAGGTGCCGACCAACATGCCGATCGCCCGCAAGGACGAACATGATGCGGTGTATCGCACCGCGACGGAAAAATTCAGCGCCATCGTCGAAGAAATCCGCAAGGCGCATGAAAACGGCCAGCCGGTTCTGGTCGGGACCACCAGCATCGAAAAGTCAGAGTTTCTGTCGCAGATGCTGACCAAGGAAAAGATCAAGCACAACGTCCTGAACGCCCGGCAGCACGAAAAGGAGGCGCAGATCGTCGCCGAGGCGGGCAAGCTGGAGGCGGTGACCATCGCCACCAACATGGCCGGCCGGGGCACCGACATTCAGCTGGGCGGCAATGTCGAGATGAAGGTGCTGGAGGCGCTCGCCGCCGACCCGGAGGCGCATCCCGACGAGGTCCGTGCGAAGATCGAAGCCGAGCACGCCGACGAGAAGAAGAAGGTGCTGGAGGCTGGCGGGCTGTTCGTTCTGGCCACCGAACGCCACGAAAGCCGCCGCATCGACAACCAGTTGCGCGGCCGCTCGGGCCGTCAGGGCGACCCGGGCCGATCGGCGTTTTTCCTCAGCCTGGAAGACGATCTGATGCGCATTTTCGGGTCCGAACGGCTGGACAAGATGCTGGGCACGCTCGGCATGAAGGAAGGCGAGGCGATTGTGCACCCTTGGGTGAACAAGTCGCTGGAAAAGGCTCAGGCGAAGGTCGAAGGGCGCAATTTCGACATCCGCAAGCAGCTTCTGAAATTCGACGACGTGATGAACGACCAGCGAAAGGTGATCTTCAGCCAGCGCCGCGAGATCATGGAATCCGAAGACCTGTCGGATGTGGCTGAGGACATGCGCCACCAGGTGATCGACGATCTGGTGGAAACCTACATTCCGCCCAAAACCTACGCAGACCAGTGGAATGTCGAAGGGCTCTATGCCGCCGTGCTGGAAAAGCTTGGGATCGACGAAAAGATCATCGGTTGGGCCGACGAGGAAGGCGTGGATGACGAGATCATCCGCGAGCGGATCTACAAATCCGCCGACGAGATGATGGCGGCCAAGGCGGCGCAGTTCGGCCCCGAGAACATGCGTGGAATCGAAAAGCAGATTCTGCTGCAGACCATCGACGCAAAGTGGCGTGAGCATCTGCTGACGCTGGAACATCTGCGGTCGGTCGTGGGTTTTCGCGGCTACGCCCAGCGTGATCCGCTGAACGAGTATAAAACCGAGTCTTTTCAGTTGTTTGAGGGGCTCTTGGATTCGCTCCGCGAAGAGGTGACGCAAAAGCTGAGCCAGATCCGGCCGCTGACCGACGAAGAACGCGAGCAGATGATGCAACAGCTGATGGCGCAGCAGGCCGAAGCGCAGAAAGCGGCCGAGCGGCAGGCGCAGCCTGAACTGGTCGGCGCCGGTGCCGCAGCCGCCGCTGCTGGCGCGGGCGCGTCGGCCGCGCCAGCGCCCGGATTCGACGAAACCGACCGCGCCACATGGGGCAATCCGGGCCGCAACGAGCCCTGCCCGTGCGGGTCGGGCAAGAAGTTCAAACATTGCCACGGGCGGCTGGTCTGACCCCACGCCCGGCGCACTGCGTTTAACCCGTCGGCCGGCCCGCGGCGCCCGCGGTTTCAGACCGGTCGCCACTGTTGCAGTTTGACGACAGAATCCCACGCCGCTGCCACAAGATTTCCTCATTTGACCGCCACACTGTGCGCAACAGCAGCAATTTCCGGTGTGGCTTATGAAAAACAAGCAAAGGCTGGTCACAGCGCTGGTGACAATCGTGGCGGCAACGGCGACGGCGCACCTGATGCAACGCAACAGCTCGGCAGAGGCGCGCATCGGCGCTCCGCCTCCGGTTCAGGCCGCGTTGGTGGTGCCGCTTGCGGTTCCGTCGGCTTCGGTGGTGTCGAACGAGCTGCCAGTTGAACGGCCCTCCAGACCCGCCGCTCCAACGGTTGCTAGGATCAATCCGGCGCCTGCCGATGTGGAACCGGCAGAGACGACGCCGGTGGCGGCGAGCGATCCGGCAGCGGAGGGCGCACCAGAACCTCCGGTCCCCGACCGGGTGCTTTTGGCTGCCGCAACCGAACCCGTTACACCGGCTCCCGACCAGTCGTTGCAAGCCGTGCCCGACATGCCTCGCCCCCCTGTCGATGCGTTGACGCCAACGCCGTTGCCGTCGACCGGTGCCGATCTGGCCGACCGCATGGCCGGCACCGACCGCCCGGATAGCGCATCCGCAGAGTCGACGGGCGGTCCGAGACGTAACGAATTCGGGCTGACCTGCGGCGTGATCCTGTCGGCCTCGGAAAGGCCGGGCGCAATGGTGAACCTGACGCTGACGGCCCCCTGCCGCGGAGAGGAAGTCATCACCGTGCGCCATGGCGGTCTGCAGTTTTCGGGTCGTATGAGCCATCTTGGCAGTTATTCGGCCCTGGTTCCGGCCCTGGCTCAGGACGCCGAATTCACCGTCGCCTTTCCCGACGGCGAGGTATCCACCACCCAACTCACGGTCTCGGCGGCAAACGATGTCGAACGGGTCGTTCTGCAAACCCGGGGCGAGACCGGGCTGCAGATTCATGCGCTGGAATTCGGCGCCGACTATGACATGCCGGGCCATGTCTGGGCCGGACAGCCGCGCGATGCGGGCTCGGCCATCAAGACCGGTGGCGGGTTCATCACTCAGATGGGCGATCCGGCGCTGGACGAGGCGCATTTGGCCGAGGTCTATACCTTTCCCGCCGATGCCCGCATTCGCGACGGCGTCGTCCGGCTGAGCATCGAGGCCGAGGTGACCGCCTATAACTGCGCCAAGGATATCGCCGGCCAGACGATGCAGCGCCAGGCGGATGGTGGAATGAAATCCGTGACCGTCACCCTTGCGATGCCCGACTGCGAGGCGATTGGCGAATTTCTGGTGTTGAAAAACCTGCTGCAAGACCTGAAGATCGCGTCGAACTGACGGCGCAAGGGTCTTTGCCTTATGACCATCAACCGTGCGGCGATCTTCGCCGCACTTTTCTTATGGGCCATGCTCGGGCGTGCCGCCGCCGAAGACGTCACGCTGACGTCTCGCGACGGTTCGGTCGAGATTACCGGCAACCTTCTGAGCTTTGACGGCGAGTTTTACCGTGTCGACACCGTCTATGGCGTCCTGACGCTCGACGGCACCGGCGTGATCTGTGACGGGCCGGGTTGCCCGGATCTGACCGCCTTCGTGGCCGAGGTGACGTTTTCGGGATCGCGCACGATGGGCGAGGTGCTGATGCCCGCACTGGTCGAGGCATTCGCCGCGCGCAATGGGTTCGGGATCGAACGCAAGGTCACGAGCGACACCGAGTTTTCGTATCTGCTGACTGACCTGGCCTCGGGCGCCGAGGCGGCGCGGCTCGGTTTCCGGGTGACGTCGACATCCGAGGGGTTTGCCGACCTTCTGGCAAACGAGGCCGATATCGTCCTGTCTGCGCGCCCGGCGACACCGCAGGAAATCGCGCTGGCGCGCGAGGCGGGTATCGGCGACCTGTCGAACCCTCGGCGCAGCCGGATCGTGGCACTGGACGCGATGGTGCCGGTGGTGGCGGCAGCGAATAAACTGGATGGGTTGACGATCCAGGGTCTGGCGCGGGTGTTTTCCGGTGAGGTGGAGAACTGGACGTCGCTCGGCGGACCGGACGCGCCGATTTCCCTGCATCTGCGCGACGACGCGTCGGGCATTTCGCAGGATTTCGTGACCCGCGTTCTGTCGCTGAATGACAAGGAGTTGGCCGACGGGCCAACCCGGCATCTGAGCAATGCAGAGGTGGCGGATGCGGTTGCGGCCGACACCCTTGCGATCGGCATCGTACCCTATTCGGCGCTGGGAAATGCCGAACCGCTGTTGATCAAGGGGCCCTGCGGCATGAACTCGGCCGCGGCGGACCGCACGATCAAGACCGAAGACTACCCGTTGACGATGCCGCTGTTTCTTTACACCCCCGCGCGGCGTTTGCCGGTTCTGGTGCGTGAGTTCCTGGCCTATGCCAGATCGCCCGCGGCACAGCCCGTCGTCGGCCGCGCCGGGTTCGTCGATCTGCGGTTGGAGGAGGTCGCCGTGTCCGGGCAGGGCGGCCGGTTGATGAACGCCGTCGATTCGGCCGGCGGCGAGGTGCCGTTGACCGAACTGCAGCGCATGGTGCGCGAGATGCGCGGGACCGAGCGTCTGAGCCTGAGTTTTCGGTTTCTGCCGGGCGGCACACAGCTTGACGCCCAGTCGCGGTCGAATGTGGACGTCCTGGCCGGCCATCTAGAGCGGGGACGCTTCGATGGCCGGCCGATGGTTTTCGTTGGCTTCAGCGACGGCGACGGTCCGGCCGCGGCGAACCAGAGGCTTGCGCTGCGCCGGGCCGAAGCGGTGCGGCGCGAGGTGCTGCGCGCGGCTCCGGCGGCGGACAGGGACCGGCTGGATCTATCGGTCGAGGCGTTCGGCGAGGCGATGCCGATGGCCTGCGACGAGACCGAGTGGGGCAAGCGCATCAACCGCCGCGTCGAGGTCTGGGTGGCTCAGAGATAGCCGGCGGCGCGGAAGCTGAGCTCGTTGGATTTCCCGATGATCAGGTGGTCGTGCAGCGTCAGGTCCAGGGCCCGGGCGGCATCGTCGATTTGCCGCGTCATCGAGATGTCGACCTCTGACGGGCTGGGGTCGCCGGAGGGATGGTTGTGCACCAGGATCAGCGCCGACGCGTTGAGCTCCAGCGCGCGCTTGACCACCTCGCGGCGGTAGACCGGAACGTGATCGACCGTCCCTTTGGCCTGCTCCTCGTCGGCGATTAGTACATTCTTGCGGTCAAGATAGAGCACCCGGAATTGCTCGGTTTCGCGATGCGCCAGGACGGTGTGACAATAGTCGAGCAAGGCGTCCCATCCGCTGAGCACCTGGCGGTGCAGCACTTTCGACCGGGCCATGCGGTGCGCGGCGGCTTCGACTATTTTCAGGTCCGTCACGACCTCGTCGCCGACGCCCGAAACCGCCTTCAGGCGCGTCGCGGGCGCCGACACGACACGGTTGAAATCGCCGAAGGACTCCAAAAGCCGCCGCGCCAGCGGCTTGACGTCCTTGCGCGGCAGCGCCCGAAACAGCAAAAGCTCCAAGAGCTCGTAATCGGGCATTGCGGCAGCGCCACCTTGGTTAAAGCGCTCGCGCAGGCGTTTTCGATGGTCCTTGATGTAAGAAGGAAGCCGCCACGCATTCAGTTCCGAAACGGCCTCGTCCCCGGCGAAGAGCGGCAGTGGTGCTTCGTGGAAAGCCTTCCCCATGGGTCCGAGTGTGCAACGGCGTTGGTAAACGGCGGGTAAACGAATTTTCGTCGAAAATTCGTCGTTCTCCGGATCACCCTTTCATGCCGTCCCAGAAGCTCTTGACTTTCGAAAAGAAGGACGAGCTTTCGGGATTGTTGTTTTCACCCAGCCGCTCGAATTCGCGCAGCAATTCCTTCTGCTTCGAGGTCAGGTTCACCGGGGTCTCCACCGCCAGTTCGATGAACATATCACCCTGGCCGCTGCCGCGCAGGCCCGGCATGCCCTTGTTGCGCAGGCGCATCTGCCGGCCGGATTGGCTGCCGCCGGGCACTTTCACCCGGCTGCGGCCGCCATCTATGGTCGGTACGTCGATATCGCCGCCAAGCGCCGCTGCCGTCATGCTGACCGGCACCAGGCAGAACAGGTTCTGGCCGTCGCGCTGAAACAGGGGATGGTCCGCGACCTCGATGAAAATGTACAGGTCTCCGGCAGGGCCGCCGCGCAGGCCTGCCTCTCCCTCGCCGGCCAGCCGGATGCGGGTGCCCGTCTCGACGCCCGCGGGAATGTTTACGCTGAGCGAGCGATCCTTTTCGACCCGCCCGGCGCCGCCGCAGACCTCACAGGGATTCTGGATGATCTGGCCGATCCCGGAACAGGTGGGGCAGGTCCGCTCGACCGTGAAAAAGCCCTGTTGCGCGCGGACTTTGCCCATGCCGGAACAGGTCGGGCACATCGTCGGCTCCGCCCCGCCTTCGGCGCCGGTTCCCGAGCAGGTCGAGCACGCGACCGAGGTCGGCACGTTGATGGTCTTCTGCAACCCGCCATAGGCGTCCTCCAGCGAAACCCGCAGGTTATAGCGCAGGTCGGACCCCCGCGTCGCGCGCTGACGCCCCCCGCCGCCGCCCCGGCCGCCCATGAAGTCGCCGAACAGATCGTCGAAGACGTCCGAGAACGCGCTGGCGAAATCGCCTTGGCCCCCGCCGCGCGGGCCGCCGCCCATGCCGCCCATTCCGCCGTCAAAGGCCGCGTGGCCGAACCGGTCGTAGGCGGCCTTCTTCTGCGGGTCCTTCAGGGCGTCATAGGCCTCGTTCACTTCCTTGAACTGCGACTCGGCATTGGGGTTGTCAGAGTTGCGGTCCGGGTGCAGTTCCTTGGCCTTTTGGCGGTAAGCCCGCTTGATCTCGTCGGCAGAGGCACCCTTCTGCACCCCCAGCACATCGTAAAAATCGCGCTTTGCCATGGATTATCCCCTTGAAAACGCAGGGACCGGCCCGGATTTTGCCAGGCCGGTCCGCTTGCGTCTGGCTGCGCTTACGAGGCGCGCTTGTCGTCGTCGAGATCTTCGAAGTCGGCATCGACGATGTCGTCATCGACACCGCGCGGCTCGTCCTCCACATCGTCCTCGCCGGCCTCGGCCTTGGCCTGTTCCGCCTTGTAGATCGCCTCGCCCAGCTTCATCGCCGCTTCGGTGACGTTCTGGATCCCGGACTTGATCTTTCCGGCGTCCTCGGTCTCGATCTGCTCTTTGAGGTTGGCGATGGCAAGTTCGATCGCCTCGATCGTGGTCGGATCGACCTTGTCGCCATGCTCTTCCATCGACTTTTCGGTTGAATGGATCAGACTTTCGGCCTGGTTCTTGGCCTCGACCAGTTCGCGGCGCTCCTTGTCGGCCTCGGCGTTGGCCTCGGCGTCCTTGACCATTTGTTCGATCTCGTCATCGGAAAGACCGCCCGACGCCTGGATGGTGATCTTCTGCTCTTTGCCGGTGCCTTTGTCCTTGGCGCCCACATGTACGATGCCGTTGGCGTCGATGTCGAAGGTCACCTCGATCTGCGGCAGTCCGCGCGGAGCGGGCGGGATGTCTTCAAGATTGAACTGGCCGAGGATCTTGTTGTCCTGCGCCATTTCGCGTTCGCCCTGGAACACCCGGATCGTCACCGCGTTCTGGTTGTCCTCGGCCGTCGAGAAGATCTGCGACTTCTTCGTCGGGATCGTGGTGTTGCGGTCGATCAGGCGGGTGAAAACGCCGCCCAGCGTCTCGATGCCCAGGCTCAGCGGCGTGACGTCCAAAAGCACGACGTCCTTGACGTCGCCCTGCAGAACGCCGGCCTGGATCGCGGCGCCCATGGCCACGACCTCGTCGGGGTTCACGCCCTTATGCGGTTCCTTTCCGAAGAAGTTCGTCACTTCCTCGATGACCTTCGGCATGCGGGTCATACCGCCGACCAGAACGATCTCGTCGATATCGCCGGTCGAAAGGCCCGCATCCTTCAGCGCGTCCTTGCACGGCTTGATCGACTTCTTGATCAGATCGCCCACCAGACTTTCCAGCTTGGCGCGGGTCAGCTTCATGACCATGTGCAGCGGCGTGCCGTCCTGGCCCATCGAGATGAACGGCTGGTTGATCTCGGTCTGGCTGGAACTGGACAGCTCGATCTTGGCCTTTTCCGCGGCTTCCTTCAGCCGCTGCAGCGCCATCTTGTCCTTGGTCAGGTCGACGCCGTGTTCCTTTTTGAATTCGTCGGCAAGGTAGTTGACGATGCGCATGTCAAAGTCTTCACCGCCCAGGAACGTGTCGCCGTTGGTCGACTTCACCTCAAAAAGGCCGTCGTCAATTTCCAGGATGGTGATGTCGAAGGTGCCGCCGCCCAGGTCGTAGACCGCGATGGTTTTCGATTCCTTCTTGTCGAGGCCATAGGCCAGCGCAGCCGCGGTCGGTTCGTTGATGATCCGCAGAACCTCGAGACCTGCGATCTTGCCGGCGTCCTTGGTGGCCTGGCGCTGGGCATCGTTGAAATAGGCGGGGACGGTGATGACCGCCTGGGTCACGTCGTCGCCAAGATAGGATTCCGCCGTCTCTTTCATCTTTTGCAGGATGAAGGCCGAGATCTGGCTGGGGCTGTATTTCTCGCCGCGCGATTCGACCCAGGCGTCGCCATTGCCGCCGTCCACGATGGCATAGGGCACCAGTTTCTTGTCTTTCTCGACCTCGGCATCGCCCAGACGCCGGCCGATCAGACGCTTGACCGCGAAGATCGTGTTTTCGGGGTTGGTGACCGCCTGGCGCTTGGCCGGCTGGCCGACGAGGCGTTCGTTGTCGGTAAAGGCGACGATCGACGGGGTCGTGCGCGCGCCTTCGGCGTTTTCGATCACCCGGGGCTGCGAGCCGTCCATGATGGCGATACAGCTGTTGGTGGTTCCCAGGTCGATCCCGATGACTTTGGCCATGCTCAAAATCCTCTCTTCTCGGCGATGTTGTGGAGGTCGGCCCATTTCGGCGCCGCCTCCCGATCCCATAAGGTTCGCAGGGATCACATCCCCGCGAGGCTTCCGGGCGTATATAGGGAGGGGTCAGGAGTGCTGCAAGCGACTCCGGGCGCCAATTACTGCGCTTTGTAACGGTTTTTCGGCACGGCGCGGCGGTCAGTTGAAGGTGTAGGAGAAGCCGAGGCTTAGAAAACCCTGATTTGGATCGCCCGCGGTCGCGACGATGGGGCTGTCGGCCGCGTCGCCCACCAGCCGCCTGTAACCAGCGACCGCAGTGGCGGACCAGTCGTCGCTGATGCGGTAGCTGGCAAAGAGCGTCACGCCGACGTCCTTGATCCCGCCGCCCGCCGTGAAAGCGGCCAGGCCCGAGGGGCTGGCCGGTGCGACGCTGAAGAAGGCATCCATATAGGCCTCGTCGGCATAGGTCAGCCCGGCGCTGCCGCCGACGGTCCAGTCGTCGAGGCGGCGGGTCAGGCCGATCGAGGCCTCGGCGATCAGCCCCTCGTGCCCGCCGTCGAGGCCCTGCAGGATGTTGACCCTGGGCGACAGGATCAGATCGTCGCCAACCGGATAATTCAGCCGGGCGAATCCGCCAAGCATCAGCGCGCCGTCGACCTTGGGCAGGGCGCTGACGGCAGCGCTGTCGATATCCGCCGGGTCGCGGCCGCCGTTCCAGCGCATGATCGGACCTGCATCGATGGCGCGCGAGGCAAAAAGGTCGGCCTCGGCACCGGGCCCGTTGCTGCGGATACCGACGGGGCCGAGCGAGAAGGCAAAGTTCGGCGCGGCGATGACGCGATAATCCGACGACCCTTCGAACTGCGGGATCGCGGCGGCGCCGAGGCCGAGTGAGACCGGGTCGGCAAGAACGGCATGCGGCGCGAACATAAGAGCCGACAGCAAGGAGGGAATTCTACGCACGTGATCGGTGTCCCTTTGGTGTTTCTGGCAGGGATACGAACGGCCGCCCGCGCCGGATCATACTGGGACGCACGCAATTCCCGGTTTAGATTGCACGGCATGCACGCACCGATCGACATCCGCGGGTTCAAGGTTTTCCAAGGCCATCTGGATGCCGCGGCGCAGTCCGCGGTGTTGTCGGAGATACGGGCGGTCGCCCAATCCGCTCCGTTGTTTTCGCCGCAGACGCCGTATGGAAGACGCATGTCGGTGCGGATGACCTCGGCCGGCAAATACGGCTGGTACTCGGACCGGCGGGGGTACCGCTATGTGACCGAACACCCGTCGGGCAGGGCATGGCCGGCGATCCCGGACAGTGTGCTGGCAATCTGGCGCGACGTGACCGGGTTGGACCGCCGACCGGATTGCTGCCTGATCAATTTCTACGGGCCCGTGGCGAAGATGGGCATGCATCAGGACCGGGACGAGGCGGATTTTTCCTGGCCTGTCGTCTCGGTTTCGCTTGGTGACGACGGGCTGTTTCGGATCGGCAACATGACGCGGGGCGGCCCGACCGAGTCGATCTGGTTGCGATCCGGCGATGTGGTGGTGATGGGCGGGGCGGCGAGGCTGACCTATCACGGGATCGACCGGATCAGGCCGGGAACGTCGACACTGTTGCAGGAAACCGGGCGGGTGAATCTGACGCTGCGCGTTGTTGATTGAACGCCTTGAGGGTGTCGTGCCAAGCTTTGCAATATGCACGGAATGGAGGTTTCTTCGGACGATGAACAGACGCATCCGTAGATTTGCGGTTTCTGGCCTCGCTGCGTTGGTCTTGGTTTCCGGAAGCCCTGAGAGAGGGTCCGCCGCCGATACCCGCTGGAAAACGATCCGGAACGAGGAAGAGCTGCGCGGTTATACGTTCGAGGCGTTCTCGTCGCCGGGCAGCGGGTATTTTTACCCGACATCGGTCAGGTGCCGAAGGCGCGGTGGGGCGTTGCAGGTGAAGTTCGACGTGCTTCCGGCCGGACCCGACAAACCTTACCACAAGTGGAGTGCAACCCTGCAACGGCCTGGCGAGACGCAGGCGGAGGCGGCAGCACGGCTGCCGATCAGGGGATTTCCGGAGGTGAAATACCGGATCAAGTTTGGCTGCAAGGCCGCAGGCAAGACAGTTTTGGTTGCGTTCCGAGGCGACCGTAAGCTCGACTGAAGCCGTAAAACCGGGATCCGGCGGCGGGGTGCGACGCATGCGAGCCCCAGGCCAGGCGCAAAACTGAACCGCCGGGCCAAAAGTCGATGTCTCTCGGTGATCATGGCAGGCTTGCTTCCGCTTAGGATCGGCGGCGCCGCCAACGTTTATCCGCGGGGTTTCCCCCGGCAGGGTCCGGGCCGTGATTTCCCACGGCCCATATCGTTGAACCTGTCCCTGCACCCGATGAGAGAGGTGGTCTTTGGGACCGGATTGTCGGGAACGCGCGGTTTTCATCCCACGCGGAGCGCTCGGGGCAGGGATATACCCCGCCGTTGTCGCCAAAAGGTTAATGTTGCGTGCGGTGCCGGCGGGCTACTTGCCGGCCGACCAACTCGCCGAAGCGTGTTTGCGGGTATAGAACTCTCCCATCAGACCGATCACGATCAGCGTAACCGACAGGATCATCGGATAAGAGATGCTGCTGTAGTGGGGGTTGTAGTTGATGAAGATGAAGCCGCGCGCCTGGTCGATGCAGTGAAACAGGGGGTTCCAGTCGAACATCGCCAGCATGTAGCCGGGCAGGGTATTGGCAACAAACATTTTGCCCGAGGCGACCATGTTGGCCCGGGTATAGATCTGCATGACGACGCCGACAAAGGCCGGAAACCAGGGTTTCAGCGCCAGCAGAACCATGCCGACCGCGCAGCCCGAAAACCACGCCAGCAGAAACATGCCAAAGCCGGGAACCGGCTGAAACAGCTCGATCCGGTTGAACCCGACGTGATAGACGAACAGCACCACAATCAGCGCCAGCGTCTGAATATAGAGTGTCGCCAAAGCCGACGATACGATCGAAATTGTCGTATTCATCGGCGCATGAAGCATCATGGCGGACGTGGGACCTTCGGACCCCATGACCGCGCTGACGGCCTTGTTATGCGTTAAAAACAGAAAGACGCCCGACATGATATAAAGCAGAAAGTCGCCGCGGATCGCGCTGCCGCGCAATCCCAGGATCGAGAACATCACATAAAAGACGGCGACCAGGATCACCGTCTGCACCAGCGACATCAACAGCCCGATGATGGCATTGCCGTGAGATTTCCGGATATTGCGGACGGTCGCGTGATAGCTCAGTTCCAGCAGATTGAACGCCGACTGAAACGACGATCTTTGGACCCGTTGTTCGAACATGTCCGTGCCGCAAACCCGCTCTGGTGGTCGTCCCCGTCTTTGTTGCAGGGAATTCTTGCCGTTCCTTTACCAAGCCAGCATAAGTGGCGGCGAACAAAAACTCAATGATGGCGCCGATTTGGACGCCGGTGATGGAGCGAACGTTGGATTTCGACAACTTGACGGCGGTGATGCGGCGTCTGGCCCTGGAGGCCGGCGATGCGATCATGAAGATCTACAACTCCGACGATTTCGACGTGCGGGCGAAATCCGATACCAGCCCGGTGACGGCGGCGGACGAAGCGGCGGATGCGCTGATCTCGGCCGGGCTGAGGGCTGCGTTCCCGGACGTGACGCTGGTGACAGAGGAACAGGCGGCATCGCATGCCGAGCGCGCGGCACGGTTTCTGATCGTCGACCCGCTGGACGGCACCAAGGAATTCGTGCAGCGGCGCGGCGATTTCACCGTGAATATCGCCTTTGTCGAAGATGGCGTCCCCTTGCGCGGCGTGGTGTATGCGCCTGCAAAGGGGCGGATGTTCTACACCGACGCCACGGGGCAGTCGGTAGAGGAATCCGGTGATCTGGCCAAGGACCGGGCGGGGCCGGTGCGCCTGCTGTCGGTGACCGACCCGGACAACGGTGCGCTGATGGTCGTGGCATCGAAATCCCACCGCGATCAGGCCACGGACGACTATATCGGGAAATATGCGGTGCGCGACATGACCAGCGCCGGATCCTCGCTGAAGTTCTGCCTCGTCGCCGCGGGCGAGGCGGACCTTTATCCCCGGCTCGGGCGCACGATGGAATGGGACACGGCCGCGGGGGATGCGGTGTTGCGGGGCGCGGGCGGCAAGGTGGTGCGGTTCGACGATCACGCGCCGCTGACATATGGGAAACCCGGCTACGAAAACCCGTTCTTCATTGCCTATGCACCGGGCGTGGAGCTGCATCCGGGCTGATGTCTGTCCTGATCGTCATCCCGGCGCGCTATGCCTCGACGCGCTATCCGGGCAAACCGCTGGTGGGCCTGCGTGGGGCCACCGGCGACAGCCGCAGCCTGATCCGGCGGACCTGGGAGGTCGCGTGCAAGGTCGAAGGCGCGGACCGGATCGTGGTGGCGACAGACGATGACCGGATCGCGGCCGCATCGCGGGCGTTCGGGGCCGAAACGGTCATGACATCGTCCGATTGCGTCAACGGGACCGAGCGTTGCGCCGAGGCGCTGAACGCCCTGGGCGGCGGGTTTGACATCATCGTCAATCTGCAGGGCGATGCGCCGCTGACGCCGGTTTGGTTCATCGAGGATTTGGTGTCCGGTCTTGCGGACCATCCCACCGCAGAGGTCGCGACCCCGGTGTTGCGCTGTGACGGCCGGGCGTTGAACGGATTTCTCGAGGACCGTCACGCGGGGCGGGTCGGCGCCACGACAGCGGTTTTTACACTGGACAATCGGGCGCTTTATTTCTCGAAGGAAGTCATCCCGTTCACCACCGATGTCTATCCCGACACCGACCCGACCCCGGTGTTTCACCATGTGGGCGTCTATGCCTATCGTCCATCGGCGCTGGCGGCATATCCGCTTTGGCCGGTCGGGCCGCTGGAGCGTCTGGAGGGGCTGGAGCAGCTGCGGTTTCTGGAACAGGCGCACCCGGTGCTGTGCGTCGAGGTCGATGCGCGCGGCCGCCAGTTCTGGGAGCTCAACAACCCCGAGGACGTGCCGCGGATCGAGGGCATACTGGCCGAGTTGGGGATCGAATGAGCGAACCGGCGGTCAGCGTGATTGTCGTCAGCCTGGACCGCCCCAAAGCCCTGCGCCGCTGCCTGATGGGGATCGAGCAGCTCGACTATCCGGAGTTCGAGGTGATCGTGGTCGCCGATCCCGGCGGTCTTGCGGCGCTCGACGCCGAAGGGTTTTCGAGCCGTATCAAGACCCTCTCCTTTGATGTTCCGAACATTTCGCGAGCCCGCAATCTTGGGTTGGCGCAGGCCGCGGGGGAGCTCGTGGCGTTCATCGACGACGATGCGGTGCCCGAACCGACATGGCTGACATTCCTGACGCAACCGTTTCAGGATACGCGCGTTGCGGCTGCCGGCGGATACGTGATCGGGCGAAACGGCATTTCTTTACAGCATGGCGCGCGGATGATTGACCGGTTCGGGGATCATGCACCGATAGCAACACAGGGCAACGCTGCCCAGGTCTTGGATCCGCCGGATGCAGGTGCCGTGAAGACCGAAGGCACCAACTGCGCGTTTCGGCGGGATTTGCTGCTGCAGATGGGTGGGTTCGATCCGGCCTTCGCGTTCTACATGGACGAAACCGACCTGAACCTGCGCCTGGCAAAAGCCGGAGCAAAGACCGCCATCGTACCTATGGCGCAGGTCCACCATGGGTTCGCCGCCTCGGCCCGCCGGACGCAGGACCGGATGCCGAAGACCCTGTTCGATATCGGCGCCAGCCAGATCGTGCTGTTGCGCAAGCATGCCGGGACACAACAGGTCGGGCCGGTCCTTGATCGGGTGCGCTCTGACCAGCGGGCGCGGTTGATCCGCAATATGGTGGCCGGAACATGCGAGCCCCGCGATGTGGGCCACCTGATGGAGACGCTCGAGGCGGGATTTCAAGACGGCGAGACACGGCCGATCCACCCGCCGCAGCCGATTGCGGCAGGTGAGGCGCCGTTCAGGCGATTTGAGCCCCGCATCCGCTTTGAAACCAGTGGCCACCTGGCGGGCCGCAGTTGGACCGCCGCCTTGCTGCGCAACGAGGCGCGGCGCAGGGTGCGGGCCGGCGAGCGAACGACGCTGATCCTGCTGAGCCCCACAGCGTTTTTTCACCGGGTCAGATTCACCGATGACGGTTTTTGGGAACAGACCGGCGGGCTGTTCGGCAAATCGGACCGAAATGGCCCGCTTGTCCGGGTTGCAGGGTTCCGGCGCCGTGTGATCGGAGAAATCGCGCGTGTCCGGCAGGTTCGTGGTTTACCAATTGGTTGAGAAATTGTGACACAAGAAATAAATGTGCCATCCTGCCACGAAATCACCCGATTTCGGCGCAAAATGATGGCTGAATTTCGCGCTAGGGCGTGTTAGGGGAAAAGAAAACACAACTCAGAGGTAGGGGCATGGGACGAAAAGTTACGAAAGCGTTGTTTCCTGTTGCGGGGCTCGGGACGCGCTTTCTTCCGGCGACAAAGTCGATACCCAAGGAGATTATGACTTTGGTCGACCGCCCTTTGATCCAATACGCGATCGACGAGGCGCGCGCGGCCGGGATCAAGGAGTTCATCTTTGTCACGTCGCGCGGCAAGGGCGCGCTGGAGGATTATTTCGACCACGCGCCCGAGCTTGAGAATTCGCTGCGCAAGCGCGGCAAGGATGAACTGCTTGAGACGCTCAAGAACACCAACATGGACAGCGGCGCGATTGCCTATATCCGGCAGCACAAGGCGCTGGGCCTCGGCCATGCGGTATGGTGTGCCCGGCGGCTGATCTCGCCGAACGAACCCTTCGCGGTCATTCTGCCGGACGACGTGATCGCGGCGGAAAAGCCCTGCCTGCAGCAGATGGTCGAAGCCTATGATGAGCTCGGCGGCAGCATGGTCGCCGCGATGGAGGTGCCGCCCGAACTGGCCTCGGCTTATGGTGTGCTCGACGTCAAGGAAGACATGGGGTCGATCGTGGCGGTGAACGGCATGGTGGAAAAGCCCAAAGACGGAACCGCGCCGTCAAACCTGGCGGTGATCGGGCGGTATATTCTGTCGCCCAAGGTTCTGAACAATCTCAATAAGATAAAGAGCGGCGCGGGTGGAGAGATCCAACTGACCGACGCCATTGCGGCAGAGATCGAAGAAGGCCGCAACGTCTATGGCTACCGGTTCCGGGGCCAGCGGTTCGACTGTGGGTCGAAGGCTGGTTTCCTGCAGGCCACGGTCGCCTTCGGGCTGGCGCGCGAGGAACTGCAGAAGGAGTTCTCGGAATACCTGCGGCACATGGTATCGCTGCAGAAAGCCGCCCAGTAGCTGGCGTATAGCTGATGTCGAACGTCCTGGTGACCGGCGGCGCCGGGTATATCGGCTCTCATGCCTGCAAGGCGCTGGCCGCTGCCGGCTATACGCCCGTCACATATGACAACCTGTCGACCGGATGGGCCGATGCCGTCAAGTACGGCCCCTTCGAACAAGGCGACCTGAACGACCGTGGCCGCCTGAACGACGTGTTCTCGCATTACCTGCCGGACGCCGTCATGCATTTCGCGGCGCTCAGCCTGGTCGGCGAAAGCATGCAGGACCCGGGCAAATACTGGCACAACAACGTGGCGGGCTCTTTGAAACTGATCGAGGCGGCGGTCGATCATGGATGCATGAACTTCGTCTTCTCCTCGACCTGCGCGACCTATGGCGAGCATGACAACGTGCTGCTGGACGAGACCTGCCCGCAAATGCCGATCAACGCCTATGGCGCCTCGAAACGGGCGATCGAGGATATCCTTGAGAATTTCCAGGACAGCCACGGTCTGCGCCATGTGATCTTCAGGTATTTCAACGTCGCGGGCGCGGATACGGACGGCGAGGTGGGAGAGTTCCACCAGCCCGAAACCCATCTGATCCCGCTGATGCTGGACGCGATCGACGGCAAACGTCCGGCACTGACGATCTTCGGCACCGACTATCCCACGCCCGACGGCACCTGCGTCCGTGACTACGTGCATGTGATGGACCTGGTGGACGCGCATATCCTGGGCCTGAAATGGCTGGAAGACGACAAGGGCAGCCGAGTCTTCAATCTGGGTACCGGCCATGGGTTTTCGGTGCGCGAAGTGATCGAACAGAGTCGAACCGTTACGAACCGCGACGTGCCGTTCAAGGAAGGTCCGCGGCGCCCCGGGGATTGCGCCAAGCTGGTCTCTGGCAGCGACCGGGCGTATCACGAGCTTGGCTGGTCCCCGAAACGGTCGACGTTGGAGGTGATGATCGCCGATGCCTGGCGCTGGCACCAGAACGGACGGTACGACCGCTGAGATACCGGCGCGATGCCTTGACCTCACGCGTCTGATCTCGCGGCAGGGCCGCGGGCCGCTGACCGGCGTGGACCGGGTGGAATTGGCGTATCTGCGGCGGCTGGTGGACGATCCAGTGCCGCTGTTTCTGCTGGTGGCGACGCGGCTGGGTTTCGTTCTGCTGGACGGGGCCGGGGCGCAGGCGGTTCTGGACCGGATCGAACGGCGCGTGCCCTGGGGTGCGATGGACATGATCGGCCGGTTTCGGCGAAAGAGCCCGGCAGGCCGGCGCCGGGCCGAGGCGGACGCGCGCAGGCTTTCGATCGCCCGCTGCCGGCCGGGCGGCCTGGCCGAGATGTTGCGGGCGCATCTGCCCCCAGGCGCGGCCTACTTGAACACCGGCCACAGTAACCTGTCCGATGCCGTGCTGCGCGCCTGGAAAGATGCGGTCAAGGGGCGGGCGAGCATCCTGGTTCATGACATGATCCCCCTCGATTTCCCGCAATTTCAAAGGCCGGCCGTTCCGCAGGCGTTCGCCGCGAAGATGCGCAGCGTATCGGCGCATGCCGATCTGGCGATCTACAATTCCCGGGCCACGCGCGACGATGCGGAACGGTGGTTCGCGGAGTGGGGGCGCCGTCCGGACGGTGTCGTCGCCCATCTGGGTGTCGAACTGCCCGCCCCCGATCCGTCGCATCTGCCCGAGGGTCTGGATCTGGGCCGTCCCTATTTCCTGACGCTCGGCACCATCGAACCGCGCAAGAACCATGCGCTGTTGCTGGATGTGTGGGAGACACTGGCGACAGAGCTTTCGGACGAGGCAATGCCCGTCCTGATCATCGCCGGATCACGCGGCTGGGAGAATGAAGCGCTTTTCCGGCGGCTCGACAGCTCGCCGCTGATGGGACGACACGTCGTCGAGCGCGCGGGACTCGCCGATGCCGCGGTTGCGGCTTTGATGGCCGGGGCGGCGGGCATGCTGTTTCCCAGCCTGGCCGAGGGGTTCGGGCTGCCGCCGCTTGAGGCTGCAAGCCTTGGCGTGCCGGTGGTTTGCAACAGGTTGCCGGTCTATGAGGAGCTTCTGGGAAATATCCCCGTTTACGCGGAGTCCGGCGACGTGTATCTTTGGGCTCAAACGATAACAAAACTGGTAGAGAAGAGGCAGGCAGAGCATGTGCGGACCGGGGCCAACCCGTCCGCGACGGTCATTCCGACATGGGCGGATCATTTCAACCTTGTCTTAAAGGTGACGTGATAGCGCAGGTTTGTTAGATCGGGGCGATGCCTCTGTCGAGGGTACGGTTTGGGCGCCTGGAGGTCATACCGGCTGAGATTGCAGCGCAAGCGGTGGCGCATTCGCGCTTTCCGCAAACGCCGGGAACTGGCCGTCGCCAAAGACCGGACCGATCAGATCAAGCCCGATGACATTCTGGTATTCTCGACCTTGCGGAACGAGAAGGTCCGACTGAAATACTTTCTGAAATACTACCGCCAGATGGGCGTCAACCATTTCCTGATGGTCGACAACGGGTCTGACGACGGGTCGGCGGAATACCTTCAGGATCAGCCCGACGTCTCGATCTGGACAAGCCAGGCGAGCTACAAACGCTCCCGGTTCGGCGTTGACTGGCTGAACTGGCTACAATCGCGCTACGGCCATGGGCATTGGACGCTGGTCGTCGATGTCGACGAGTTCTTCGTCTACCCGTTCTGCGACACCCGCCCGATCCGGGCGTTGACCGACTGGCTGGATGCATCGTCGATCAAATCCTTCAGTGCAATGCTGCTGGATATGTACCCCAAGGGTTCGATCGACAGCTTTCCCTATACCGAGGGTCAGGACCCGATAGAAATCGCCAGCTGGTTCGACAGCGGTAACTATACCATCGCTAAAAACCACCGCTTCGGAAATCTCTGGATTCAGGGCGGCGCCCGTGCACGCGCCTTCTTTCATGACCGGCCGGAGCGGGCCCCTGCGTTGAACAAGATCCCGTTGGTGAAATGGCATCGCGATTATGCCTATGTCAGCTCGACCCACATGCTGCTGCCGCGGGGGCTCAATTTCGTCTATGACGAGTGGGGCGGCGAAAAGGCGTCGGGCATCCTGCTGCACGCCAAGTTCCTGGATACCTTCAGCGGCAAGGCGGCAGAGGAACTGAGCCGCAAGCAGCATTATGCCGCCAGCCACGAATACAAGGCCTATCACCGGCACCTGAAGGACAACCCGGACCTTTGGTGCAAGTGGTCGGAAAAATACATCAACTGGCGCCAGCTTGAGATCCTGGGCCTGATGTCCAAAGGAAATTGGGCATGAGCGTCGGCATCGTGATGCTTGTGCACGCAGCGCTCGACCGCGCCGAACAGGTGGCGCGGCATTGGTCGTCGCACGGCTGCCCGGTGGTGATCCACGTGGACAAGCAGGTGAAGGCGGCCGATCACAAGGCCTTCGTGCAGCGCCTGTCGAAAGTATCGAATATCCGGTTCTCCAAACGTCACCGCTGCGAATGGGGCACCTGGTCGCTGGTCGCCGCGTCGCAAACCGCGTCCGAGATGATGCTGGCCTCGTTTCCCGAGGTGCGGCATGTCTACCTCGCCTCGGGATCCTGCCTGCCGCTCCGGCCGGTGCATGAAATGATCGAATATCTCGAAGACCGTCCAATGACGAATTTCATCGAGTCGGTGACGACAGAGGATGTGCCCTGGACGGTCGGAGGTCTGGACAGCGAACGCTTTACCCTTCGGTTCCCGTTCTCGTGGAAGAAGCAGCGATTTCTGTTCGACCGATACGTCAAGCTGCAGCGGACATTGAAGCTCAAGCGCAGGATCCCCGACGGGATCGTGCCGCATCTTGGCAGCCAGTGGTGGTGCCTGACCCGGCAGACGCTGTCGGCGATCCTCGAAGACCCCGACAGGCCCGCGTATGACCGCTATTTCAAGAGGGTGTGGATCCCGGACGAAAGCTATTACCAGACTCTGGTGCGGCTCTATTCGTCCAATGTCGAAAGCCGGTCGCTGACGCTGTCGAAGTTTGATTTCCAGGGAAAGCCGCATATTTTCTATGACGACCACCTGCAGCTTTTGCGCCGGTCGAACTGTTTCGTCGCCCGCAAGATCTGGCCGCGGGCGAACCGGCTTTACGATACGTTCCTGGCCCCCGGGGCCGATGTGATGAGCGGGGCAGAGCCGAATCCGGGCAAGATCGACCGTATCTTCGCCAAGGCGGTGGAACGCCGGACCCGCGGCCGCGCCGGGCTTTATATGCAGAGCCGGATGCCGAACGTGGATTGGGAGAACGGCAAGACCTGTGCCCCGTATTCGGTGTTCGAGGGGTTCAGCGACCTGTTCGAGGATTTCGAGATCTGGCTTTCAAAGATGGTCGGCGCACGGGTTCATGGGGCACTCTATGCGCCCGGCCGGGTCGAATTCGCCGGCAAGCAAAAGGTCTATGCCGGTGCGCTGAGCGACAGCGCAAAGCTGCGCGACTACAATCCGGTGGCGTTTCTGACGAACCTGATCTGGAACACGCGCGGCGAACGGCAGTGCTTCCAGTTCGGCCCGCGCGACAATCAGAAACCCGCGGGTTTCATGGCCAGGGACTCGAACGCGCAGATTTCCGTGATCTCCGGCGCCTGGGCCGTGCCGCTGTTCCACGCCAACCGGAATTTTTCGGAAATCCGGAAAGAGGCGGCCCGCCTGCAAAAGATCGAAACCGAACATCTGACGCTGCTGCGATCGCCGCAGACCAAGGCAAGGGTGCGCATCTGGACGATGGCCGACTTTATCGATTCGCCGATGGAGCCGCTGCAGACCATCATCGACGAGATCGGGGCCCGGCATGCACGGCGGCTGACCGAGGCGCCGCGCATGGTGGACCTGAACGGATTCGGTCAATTCCTGCAGAACCTTAAAAACCAGGGAATGCACCCGCATCTGATGGGCGATTTCCCCGGCGACGACATGGCTGTCGAGGCGCCGCGCGCACGGCGCAAGCCGTACCTTGTCAAGAAATAGGCCGGTTATGGCTGACCGTTTCGACTATTTCGTGATGTTCGCCGAAATGCGGACCGGATCGAATTTTCTGGAAGAAAACCTCAATGAGTATCCGGGGCTGAGCTGCCTGGGCGAGTTGTTCAACCCGCATTTCATCGGCGGCGCGAAGAAGTTCGAGATGTATGGCGTCAACATGGCGGCGCGCGAGTCCGATCCCTTCGTGTTGCTGGACCGGATACGCACACACACCGATGGCCTGCCGGGCTTTCGGTTCTTTCACGACCATGACCCGCGCATCCTGGGCCGTATCCTGCCCGATACGCGCTGTGCCAAGATCATTCTGACCCGCAACCCGGCGGATTCGTACGTGTCGCGTAAGATCGCGGCAGAGACCGGGCAGTGGCGGCTGAGCGACCTGAAACGGGCGAAATCCGCGCAGATCGCCTTTGACCGGGACGAATTCGAGGCGCATCTGGAACAGATGCAGGCGTTTCAACTGAAGCTGCTGCACGGGCTGCAGACAACCGGTCAGACGGCTTTCTACATAGGCTACGACGACCTTGCCGATCTGGCGGTGCTGGACGGTTTGGCGCGGTTTCTGGGGGTCGATCACCAAAAGTCAAACCCGTCGCAGGCGACCAAGGTTCAGAACCCGGCGGCGTTGGAAGAGAAGGTCACCAACTTTCCCGAGATGGAAGCAGCGCTGGCGCGGATCGACCGGTTCGACCTGACCCGCACCCCGAATTTCGAACCGCGCCGCGCACCGTCCGTGCCGCACTACGTGGCGGGGGCGGCGTCGCCGCTGTTGTTCCAGCCTGTTCGTGGTGGCCCGGACGACCGGGTGCTGACATGGTTGGCCGCGCTCGACGGCAGAGACACGCAAGACTTGCAGCGGGGGTTCACGCAGAAATCCCTGCGGCATTGGAAGCGGCAGCACAAGGGGCATCGGGCCTTTACCGTGGTCCGGCATCCGGTGCAGCGGCTGCATCGGACCTTCGCACGTCATATTCTCTCTCCGGGCCCGGCCTGTTTTGCCGATATCCGCGAGACCTTGCGCAAACACTACAAGCTGGCGATCCCGAAAGATGCGCCGGGCCCCGGCTACAGCGCCGAAGCGCATCACGCGGCCTTCCTGGCCTTTGCCAAATGGGTGGCCGGAAACCTGAATGGACAGACCAGTCAGCGGGTGGATGCCAGTTGGGCCTCGCAGTCCGAGATCGTGCAGGGAATGGCGGCGGTTCAATTGCCGGATATGGTGATCCGCGAGGATCGCCTGCAACCGGGGCTCGATCATTTGGCGTCGCTGATCGGGGTGGTGTCGTCCCCGGTTCCGGATTGGGTGGACGATGCGCCGGTGCCGCTGGCGGCCTATTACGACGCCGAGGTCGAGGCGGCGGTGCGGGCGGCGTATCAGCGGGACTACATGATGTTCGGCTTTCGGCCGTGGGGCGCGACGTAACGCAGGCAGTATTCGCGCGCCGGATGTCCCCATGGGGACATCCGGCGCGGCATCGCAAATAAACCGCGAAAAGGTTGGCGTGCCTGTCCGGCTGTCGGTTCAGGCCGCTTCCGAGGCGGGTGCCTCGGTCAGGACGGCGTGCAGGGTGGCGGGGTCGCCATTGGCGCGAAGCTTGGCGCAGACCGAGGCGTCGCGCAATGTACGGGACACCAGTGCAAGCGCCTTCAGGTGATCGACGCCGGAGTCGGCCGGCGCGAACAGTGCAAAGACCAGATCGACCGGCTGCCGGTCGATCGCGTCGAATTCCAGCGGCTTCTCGATGCGCAGAAAGATGCCCGCAACTTCATCGAGCCCGTTCAGCCGGGCGTGGGGCAGGGCGATGCCCTTGCCGACCCCCGTAGGTCCCAGCGATTCGCGTTCCAGCAGTGCCTGGACCGTATCGCCGGCCGGCAGGTCATAGACGGCGCCCGCAATGTCGCCCAGTTCCATGAACAGGCGCTTTTTGCTGGTAAGGGTGCTGACGGTCCGGACGGCGTCCGGTCTGAGAATGTTTGAAAGGTCCATGGGCCCCTGCTGATAGTCCCGGCCCTAGGCCGAAGGCGTTTCTTCCAAGGCGCTGGGGTCGATCCAGCCTATGTTTCCGTCTTCGCGCCGATACACCACATTCACCCCCGAATGCCCTTCGTTGCGGAAGACCAAAACCGGTGCCCCGGCAAGTTCCATCTGCATCACGGCCTCGCCAACGGACAAAGACGGTATCTTGGTCTGCATTTCGGCGACGATGATCGGCTGCAGCGTTTCGGGCTCGGATTCGTGCGCGTCCTCTGATGCGGCGAGGATATAGGAGGATGCTTCGGAGAGTTCAACCGGTTGTGATCGCTCGCGATGGTGATCCTTCAACCGGCGTTTGTAGCGGCGCAGCTGGGTTTCCAGTTTCTCGCTGCACTTGTCAAAGGCGGCATAGATTTCGTGATCATGGGCGCGCGCCTGCGTGGTCAGGCCGGTCGACAGGTGCACGATTGCCTCGCAGGCGTACTCATGCGCATTGCGCGAAAAGGTGACATGCGCATCGGTGGGCCGGCCGGCGTATTTACCCATCACCTCGGCAAGTTCCGTCTGGACATGGGTCTGCAGCGCGTCGCCGATGTCGATCTGTTTGCCACTGATCTGGTATCGCATGTCACCTCCTCAATCTGACAAAGGCCTGCGGGCGTCAGAGTCTTCTGTCGCGCAGCGCCGTCTTCGGTGGTTGCCGTGTGAGATCGCCCCGATGCCGTCGGGCACGTCCGGTTCAGGATGCGGCCACCCTGACGCACGAACGGGATTCGCTTGGTCATGCATCGACTTCATTTGGCGGCAAGCGCACGGCGCCTGTCAACCGAAAGGCACGCATTTGACGCGGATTTTCCTGGCACCGGCTGTTTCAATCTGTCCAAACTTCAAGTGATTTTAAAGCTTTGGCCAAGGTAGACGCGGCGGACGTTTTCGTCCTGAACGACCTCTTCGGTGGTGCCGCTCATCAGGACCTTGCCGTCATGCAGGATATAGGCGCGGTCGACGATCTCCAAGGTTTCGCGCACGTTGTGGTCCGTGATCAGCACGCCGATTCCACGGGTTTTCAGATCGGCCACGAGGCCGCGGATTTCGCCGACAGCGATCGGGTCGACGCCGGCAAACGGCTCGTCGAGGAGCAGGTACTTGGGGTCGGCGGCCAGGCAGCGCGCAATCTCGGCCCGGCGGCGTTCGCCGCCCGAAAGCGACAGGGCCGAGGCGCGGCGCAGATGGGTGATCGAAAATTCGCTGAGCAGCTCTTCCAGCCGTTCATAGCGGCGCGTCTTATCCGGGACGCTGATCTCGAGGATGGCGAGGATGTTATCCTCGACACTGAGTCCGCGAAAGATCGACACTTCCTGCGGCAGATAGCCGATCCCCAGCTTGGCGCGGCGGTACATCGGAAGATAGGTCACGTCGCGGCCGTCGATCAGCACCGTGCCGCCCTCGGGGCTGATCAACCCGGCGATGGCGTAAAAGCAGGTGGTCTTGCCGGATCCGTTGGGGCCCAGCAGAGCCACGACCTCGCCGCGGCCGAGTTCCAGGCTCACGTCGCGGATGACCGTCTTCTTGCGGTAGCTCTTGCGCAGGTTGGTGACGCGCAGGCCGGCAAGACCGTCGGTGACGCTGAGGACCGGACCGCGGGCCATCAGTTGTTGCCGCCCGGCTGCAGGATGGTCTTGACCCGGCCTTCCATGACGCCGCTGCCGGTCTGCAGGTTATAGGTCAGCTTGTCCGACGACAGCGCGGTTGATCCCTGGGTGACAAGCACGTTGCCGGTCATCACGATGATCTCGGCGTCGAGCCGGTAGATTGCCGCATCGGACTCCGCAGCTTCGTTGTCGCCGACGAAGGTGACGTCGCCCGACATTCGGATCACCTCGATCTGGTTCTGGCCACTCTCGTCGGGGGCGTATTCGACGATCATGCGTTGGCAGGTCATGGTGATGCCGCCCTGGCCCACGATGACGTCGCCGGTAAAGGTGGCGGTGCCGTTTTCCTGATCGACGGCAAGCTCCTGGCTGGTGATTTCGACCGGCTGCGAGCTGTCGTGATCCTGAACGCCCAGCGACACCGAGGTACCCTGGGCATCGGCCGTCAGGGCAATCAGCGCCGACAGGAAGACACCCGCCGCGCCTGCAAACATGGACCTGCGCAAAACCATTCCCAATCCCTATCTTTCAAGCTCGTATATCAGCTTCACCCGGTCCTTGAAAACCACGACGTACGGATCGGCGTCGCTGCCGTCGCCGGTGGTGAAGAAACTGCCTGCCGTCAGGCGGCTGTTGGCCGTGGTCAACTCGATCCGGCTGTCCGAGGCAAGCCGCGAGGCCTGCAGCGAGACGCTGAGCGCATCGGTCTTCAGCGTGATGTTCTCTGACGACGTCAGGACCACGCCGCCCTGCAGTTCGGCGATCTGTGTTGCACTGTCGATCATGGCGGAATCCGAGCGGATGTCGATCCGCGCCCCGCTGGCCAGGTCGATGGCGGCGGCAATGTCGGCGCCGGTGATTATCTCGGGCGAGCCCTGAACCGGGCGCGCGGTCGAGGCCGACAGGGTGATCGCGGCGCCGTCGGCGGTGACGGCAGAAAAATTCGGGCGGCTGACGCGCTGGTCCCGGGTGATCTCGGCGATATCGACATCTGCGAAGGGCAGGTTCTGGGCGGGATCGATGGTGCGGGCGACCAGAAACAGGATCGACAGGATGCCAAGCGCGACCAGCGGCAGCAGGATTTTCAGCCAGGCGATGACGCGGGAATAGGTGTCGTCCTGGACGACCATGGTCATCCGATACCGGCACGCAGGCAGTCGTGCACATGCAGAATGCCGACGGCATTTTGGCTTTCGGCAGGGTCCACCACGAACAGGCAGGTGATGCGGCGGTCGTTCATGACCGCAACCGCCTCTTCGGCCAGCGCATCGGGGCCGATGGTGCGGGGGTGCGCGGTCATCACCTGCGCGGCCGTCATGTCGAGAAGCCCTGTCATGTGGCGGCGCAGGTCGCCGTCGGTGACGACGCCGACAAGGTCGCGGTTCGCGTCCTGTACGCCGACGACGCCAAAGCCCTTTTGCGTCATCGTCAGAAGCGTGTCGGACATCGGCGTAGCCTGCGCGACCAGCGGCATATCGGTGTGCATCAGGTCGCGCACCTTGGCCAGCCGCGCGCCCAGCTTGCCGCCGGGATGGAATTCGCGGAAATGCTCGGGCGTGAACTGGCGATGCTCCATCAGCGCGATGGCCAGCGCGTCACCCAGCGCGAGCGACATCGCGGTCGACGTCGTGGGCACGATGCCCTTGTCGCAGGCTTCCTCGGCCTTGGGCAGCACCAGACGCACGTCGCATTGCCTGAGCAGCGTGCTGCCGGCATTGCCCGCCACGCCGATCAGCGGGATGCCGAAGCGTCTGGTATAGGCGATCAGATCGGCAAGCTCGGGCGTTTCGCCCGAATTCGACAGAACCAGCGCCACGTCGCCCTGCGCCATCATGCCAAGATCGCCATGGCTGGCCTCGGCGGGATGGACGAAATGCGCGGGCGTGCCGGTCGAGGCGAGAGTCGCCGCGATCTTGCGGGCGATATGGCCGGACTTGCCCATGCCGGAAACGATCACCCGGCCGTGGGCGCCGAGAATCAGTTCGACCGCATCGGCAAAGCTGTCGTCGATCCGGTCGGACAACAGCCCCAGCGCCTGTGCCTCGCGTGCGATCACGCGCCGCCCGGTGGTCAGGAAGACGGTCTTGTCCATACGGTTCAGCATTGCCCCTATTTAATGGGCGAATATGTCAATTTCAGGCCACCCGGCGAGATCCAGCCGAGCGCGGGCCGGCAGAAAGTCGAAACAGGCCCGGGCCATGTCCGTCCGGCCTTCGCGCGCAAGCATCTCGTCAAGCTTTTCCTTCAGCGCATGCAGGTACAGCACGTCCGAGGCCGCATAGCCAAGCTGCGCCTCGGTCAGGGTCGCGGCGCCCCAGTCGCTCATCTGCTGCTGTTTCGAGATGTCGATGCCCAGGAGGTCCTGCAGCAGGTACTTCAGCCCGTGCCTGTCGGTGAAGGTGCGTACGAGTTTCGAGGCGATCTTGGTGCAGTAGACCGGGGCGGTGAGCACGCCGAACGCGTTGAGCAGCGCGGCGATGTCGAAGCGGCCGAAATGAAAGAGCTTCAGCACCTGCGGATCGGCCAGCATGGCCGCCAGGTTCGGGGCCTGCGCCTGGCCCTTGGCGATCTGGACCAGATGCGCGTCGCCGTCGCCGGACGACATCTGCACCACGCAGAGCCGGTCGCGATGCGGGTTGAGCCCCATGGTTTCGCAGTCGATTGCGACGACGGGGCCGAGGTCCAGCCCGTCGGGCAGGTCGTTGGAGTAGAGATGATTGGTCACGCGATGCGTCCGTTCTGGTTTGGCGATTGCGCATAGAGGCTTGCGGCAAGTCTGTAAACCGTGTCGGTCATCCCGCCGCGATGCGGGCGATGCCCGATATCAGGTCGCCGACGACGGCGTCGAAGGGTTGGTCGATGTCCACCGTCAGGCCGGCTTCGTCCGGCTGCAACGGCTCCAGCGCGGCGAACTGGCTGTCGAGCAGCGACAGCGGCATGAAATGCCCTTCGCGGTCGCCCATGCGGGCCGCGATGACATCGCGCGATCCGGCCAGGTGCAGAAACCCCACGGCGGCCCCCGCGGCCTGCCGTATGATATCGCGATAGGGGCGTTTCAACGCGGAACAGCCGATCAGGGACGTGCCCTTCTGTCGGCGCAGGGCGTCGCCGACCTTGGCAAGCCACGGCGCGCGGTCGGCGTCGGTCAACGGCTGGCCTGCGGACATCTTGGCGATGTTGCTGGCGGGGTGCAGGTCGTCGCCGTCGATGAAGGCCGCGCCGAGCGCGTCGGCGACGGCCAGCCCGACGCTGGTCTTGCCGCAGCCCGCAACTCCCATGACAACGAAACGGCGCATGTCAGAGCGACGCGGTGATGCCGCCGTCCACATAGAGCACATGCCCGTTGACGAAGCTCGACGCCGGCCCGGCCAGGAAGACGCAGGCACCGATCAGTTCCTCGACCCGGCCCCAGCGGCCTGCGGGCGTGCGCTTTTCCAGCCAGTCGGAAAAGACCGGGTCGGCGACCAGCGCGGCGTTGAGCGGCGTATCGAAATAGCCCGGGGCGATGGCGTTGCAGTTCAGCCCGTATTTCGCCCAGTCGGTGGCCATGCCCTTGGTCAGATTGCCGACCGCGCCCTTGGTGGCGGTGTAGGGGGCGATGGACGGCCGGGCGAGCGCGGTCTGTACGCTGGCGATGTTGATGATCTTGCCCGCGCCGCGCGCGATCATGTGCCGCGCGCAGGCCTGGCCGACATTGAAGACGGTGGTGATGTTGGTCTGCAGAAGGTCGGCGAACTTGTCGGGCGGAAAATCCTGCAGTTCGGTACGGAACTGCATACCGGCGTTGTTGACGAGGATATCGATCGGGCCGGTGGTCGATTCGAAGGTGTCGATGGCGGTGCGCACGGCGCCGTGGTCGGTGGCATCGAAGGGCAACTCATGCACTGTGGCCCCGCCGGTGCGCAGTTCGTCGGCCGCGGCAGACAGCTTGGCGGTGTCGCGGCCGTTCAGCACGATCTCTGCCGCTGCTGCGGCGAGGCCCCTGGCCAGCGCCAGGCCGATCCCCTGCGACGAGCCGGTGATCAGGGCGCGGGTCCCGGAAAGATCGAACAGGGCGGGTCCGGTGGGCATGGGGGGTCCTTTCGGCTCTCGACAGCGGGGCGGGCTTGCCACAGGGTGGGGATATCACCGCCGCGGGGGCAACGGAACGACGATCATGGCGAAACCGGATGTATTGCAGCTGGGGCCCTATCCGGACTGGGATCAGGGACCGCTGGAGGCGGCCTTTACCATGCACCGGCTGGACCTTGCGGCGGACCGGACGATTTTCCTGCGAAAAATCGGGCCTGGCATCCGCGGGATCGCGGCGCGGGGGACGCATGTGGTGGACCGGACGCTGATCGAGGCCTGTCCGGCGCTGGAGATCGTTGCGGTTTACGGCGTGGGTTATGACGGGGTCGATCTGGAGGCCTGCCGGGATCATCGCGTGCGGGTGACGAACACGCCGGACGTGCTGACCGCGGATGTGGCCGATCTGGGTGTGGCGATGATGCTGGGCCTGTCGCGGCGGATATGTGCGGCCGAGGCGTGGGTGCGCTCGGGCGACTGGGCGGCGACGGGCGGGTTTGCGCTGACCCGGCGGGCGAGCGGGGCGAGGGCGGGCATTCTGGGACTGGGACGGATCGGGTTTCAGGTCGGGCGGCGGCTGGCGGGATTCGATATGGATATCGCCTATTGCGATGTCGCGCCGCGCGACGGAGTGGACTGGCGATACATGGCCGATCCGGTGGCGTTGGCGCGGCACGCGGATTTCCTGTTCGTGACGTTGGCGGCGACCCAAGCGACCCGGCACATCGTCGGGCCCGACGTCTTGACGGCGCTGGGGCCCGAGGGGGTGCTGATCAACATCTCCCGCGCCTCGAACGTGGACGAAGCCGCACTTTTGGACGCGTTAGAGACACAATCCATCGGCGGGGCCGCGCTGGATGTATTCGACGGCGAACCCCGGATCGACCCGCGGTTTCTGGGCCTCGACAATGTGCTGCTGCAGCCGCACCATGCCTCGGGCACGGTCGAAACGCGCAAGGCGATGGGGCAGCTGATGCGCGACAACCTGGCGGCGCATTTCGCGGGCAAGCCGTTGCCGACGCCGGTGATTTGAAGGGGATGGCATGAAGGCTGTCGTAATTCACGGGGCGAAGGATCTGCGGATCGAGGACCGTGTCGTGGCCGGACCGGGACCGGGCGAGGTTCAGATCGACATCGCACGCGGCGGGATTTGCGGGTCGGATCTGCATTACTACCACGACGGCGGGTTCGGGCCGGTGCGGCTGCGCGAGCCGATGGTGCTGGGGCACGAGGTGTCGGGGCGGATCGCGGCCTTGGGCGACGGTGTCGAGGGGCTGGCGGAGGGCCAGCTTGTCGCGGTTTCGCCGTCGCGGCCCTGCGGCGCCTGTGTCTATTGCCAGCGGCGGCAGCAAAATCACTGCCTGAACATGCGGTTTTATGGATCGGCGATGCCGTTTCCCCATATTCAGGGCGCCTTTCAGCAGGTGCTGGTGGCCGACGCGGCGCAATGCGTGCCCGCCGGGGGGCTGACCGAGGGCGAGGCGGCGATGGCGGAACCGCTGGCGGTGTGTCTGCATGCGACGAACCGGGCCGGGCCGATGCTGGGCAAGGCGGTGCTGGTGACGGGCTGCGGGCCGATCGGCGTGCTGGCGATACACTGCGCGCGCCGGGCGGGGGCGGATCTGATCGTGGCGACGGACCTGAGCGATTTCACGCTGGAACAGGCTCTGGCGGCGGGGGCCGACGAGGGGATCAATGTGGCCCGCGATCCAGACGCGCTGGGGCGCTACGGCGCAGACAAGGGTCGGTTCGAGGTGATGTACGAATGTTCCGGCAGTCAGGCGGCACTTGCGGCGGCGGTGCCGGTGATGCGTCCGGGCGGGGTGATCGTGCAACTGGGACTGGGCGGCGACATGGCCGTGCCGATGCAGGCGGTCACCGCGAAGGAGTTACAGCTGCGCGGGTCTTTCCGGTTCCACGAGGAATTCGCGGTGGGCGTGTCGCTGATGCAGAAGCGCCTGATCGACGTGACGCCCTTGATCACCCACACCCTGCCGCTTGGCCGGGCAGAGGAGGCCTTCGCCGTCGCCAGCGACCGCAGCCGGGCGATGAAGGCACAGATCGACTTTGCGGGGGCGTGACTTTGCCGACTAAAGGCAGCCGGCGATGCGGTCTGCGATCTGTTGCAAAAGCGCTGCATGGAACCCGGGACCTGGCGCGATATCAGTTCCAAGGGGGTCGAGGATCGCTGTCTTCGCCGTGGATCCTTCCAGGACCGAGGCAATCAGGCCGGGATTGAATTGCGGCTCGGCAAAGACGCAGGCCACCTCGTTCCGGGCGATATAGTCCCGGATCTCTGCAATCCTGGCGGCGCTGGGGTCGGAGGCGTCGCTCAGCGAAATCGCACCGGCGGCGGACAGGCCGAATCTGGTCTCGAAATACTGATAGGCATCGTGGAAGACGATGAAGGTCCGGTTGCGGACGGGGGCAAGCGCATCCCTGATGTCGGCGGCCACAGCTTCCATCGCCGCCGACGCCTGCGCTGCATTCGTCAGATAGGTCTTTGCGTTGTCCGGATCGGCGCGACCGAGTTCCGCGGCGATCACGTTCAACCAGATCTTGGCGTTCTCCGGGTCCAGCCACGCGTGGGGATCGGAGCCATGGTGATCATGGTCGTGGCCGTCGTCGCCGGAGTGGCCGTCGAAGACCGCGTTTTCGCGGAACGGCAGTTCGATTGTTCCCTCGGTTTCGATCAATTCGACCGTGGCGGCGTCTGGCGCCAGACTTCCAAGCACCGCGGGCATCCATGGCGTCAAATTACCGCCGACCCAAAAGATCAGGTCAGCCTCGGACAGCGCTGCGGCGTCTGATGGGCGCAGGCGGTAGGCATGCGGCGAGGCACCGTGCCGGATTACCGTTTCGGGTGTGCCGGTGCCTTGCATGACCTGCGCGACAAGCGATTGGACCGGCGCGATATCGGTGACGACTCGGGGCGTTTCAGCAACAGCAGACCCTGCGCCAATGGCAAGCAGGGCAACAAGAGGTCTTAACATCGGGTTGCTCCGGCGGGATGAAAGATCGGCGCAGGTTGATAGGAGTTATACTATAACATATCAAGGCGGAATGACGTGCAGTGAGAAAAAAAGGGCAATGTGATGGAGACGATCGGGTTCGCGCGGCATGACCACAGCGCCTGCATCGCGAGCGGCGTTGCGGCGGCGGATGCCTATTGCCGCAATGCGGGTCTGCAGTTCACGCCGGTGCGGCGCCGCGTGCTCGAGATCCTGCTGGCACAGCACCGGGCGCTGGGCGCCTACGAGATTCTGGACATCCTGCGCGCCGAAGGACTGGGATCGCAGCCGCCGGTCGCCTACCGGGCGCTTGATTTTCTGGTCGGTCATGGATTTGCCCACCGGATCGAACACCTCAATGCCTTCATCGCCTGCGCGCATTCGGGTGCAGTTCATACGCCTGCCTTTCTGATCTGCCGTGCCTGCGGTGCCGTGGCCGAGGCGCAGGCAGAACCGTCCGAGACCTTTCTGGGCAGTGCGGCACGCGAAACCGGTTTCGTTATCGAGCGTACGGTTGTCGAGGTCGAAGGGCTGTGCCCGCGCTGCCAGACGAAGACGATCGAATGAGCCTCGTCGACATAAGCGGGCTGACGGTGCGGCTGGGCGGACAGACGGTTCTGCAGGACGTGGATTTCAGTATCGAGCCGGGCGAGATCGTCACCGTCGTCGGGCCGAATGGGTCGGGCAAGTCGACGCTTCTCCGGGCGATCATCGGTGCGGTGCAGCCGGTTGCCGGACAGGTCCGGCGACAGCGGGGGCTGCGGATCGGCTATGTTCCGCAGCGGCTGCATATCGATCGCACCCTGCCGCTGACGGTACGTCGATTTCTTGCGCTGCCGTCCGGTGTCGCAGAGGCCGAGATGACCGCGGCCCTGGCCGAGGCCGGCGCCGGCGATCTGGCGTCCCGGCAGATGGCGGGGCTGTCGGGCGGGCAGTTTCAGCGCGTGATGCTGGCGCGGGCGCTGTTGAGCAAGCCGGACCTGTTGATCCTGGACGAGGCGACGCAGGGTCTGGATCAGCCGGGCTCGGCGTCGTTTTACCGGCAGATCGAACGGGTGCGCGCCCATCTTGGCTGCGCCGTTCTGATGGTCAGTCACGAACTTCACGTGGTGATGGCCGCCTCTGACCGGGTGATCTGCCTGAACGGTCATGTCTGCTGTCAGGGAGCGCCGGAACAGGTCGCCTCGGCTCCGGAATACCGGGCGCTGTTCGGCACCGGAACCCAGGGCGCGCTGGCGCTTTACCGGCACGAACACAGCCATTCGCACGACAGCAGCCCCGGGCACGATCACGATCACGGACGTGGAGCCGCGGAATGAGCCTTCTCGACAGCTTTCTGGTGCGGGCGGTTCTTGCCGGACTGGGCGTCGCCCTGGCGGCGGCGCCCCTGGGTTGTTTCGTGGTCTGGCGCCGGATGGCGTATTTCGGCGACGCGACGGCGCATGCCTCGATTCTGGGGGTGGCGCTGGCGCTGGCGATGTCGATCTCGGTCTTTGCCGGTGCGCTTGCCGTGGCGCTGGCGATGGCGACGACGGTGTCGGCGCTGTCGGGCCGGGGCTATGCGGTCGATACGCTTCTGGGCGTTCTGGCGCATTCGTCGCTGGCCTTCGGCCTGGTGGCGGTGTCGTTCCTGCAGGGCGTCCGCATCGATCTGATGGCCTATCTCTTCGGCGACATCCTGGCGGTGGACCGGACCGACCTGGCGTTGATCTGGGTGGGGGCGATCCTGGTGCTGGCGTTAATCCGGTGGCGGTGGTCGGCGCTGTTGACGGCAACGCTGAACCCCGACCTCGCCTACGCCGGTGGCATCGATCCGCGGCGCGAGCAGATGGTGCTGACCGTCGCCCTGGCGCTGGTCGTCGCAGCGGCGATCAAGGTGGTGGGCGCCCTGCTGATCGCGGCGCTCTTGCTGATTCCGGCGGCCGCGGCCCGGCCCTTTGCCACGACGCCCGAGCGGATGGCGATGATCGCGGCGCTGCTCGGCGGGGTGTCGGCCTGCGCCGGTCTGTGGCTGTCCTACCGGTTCGACACACCGACCGGGCCAACCATCGTTTGCACGGCGGCGGGGCTGTTTGCGCTGTCGAACCTTGCCGGTCTGGTGGCCCGGCCCCGGGCATAGGCACGCCAAGCTCGATTGACCCCGCTGCCCCAGAGTTGCACGGTGCAAGGATGAAAGCCGTGCCGAACCCGTTCCGCCGCAAGGGCTTGTCCTGTGATGCGTTGCAGGATGTGCCCTATCCAAGCGTCGCGTCCGATCGACCGATCGGTCTGCTCCGCTCTTGTCCCAAAAGGGGCGAGACACCGCTTGTGTCCGCGGACAGCCTGGCGCGGCGTTGCGGTGTCGGCGCAGTTTTCCTCAAGGACGAGCGCGGGCGCATGGGGCTGGGCAGCTTCAAGGCGCTGGGCGCGGCCTATGTGATCGCGCAGGACGCGGCGCGGGGACGCGCGCGGGGGACCACCTATGTCACGGCCAGCGCGGGCAATCACGGGCTGTCGGTCGCCGCCGGCGCGCAGGCTTTCGGGGCGCGGGCCGTTGTCGTTATTTCCGAGCAGGTGCCGCAAAGCTTCGCGGCCCGCCTGCAGGCGGAGGGGGCCGAGGTGGTGCGCGAGGGCGCCACCTATGAGGACAGCATGCAGGCGGCGGCCAGGGTGGCAGAGACGGCCGGGGCGGTGCTGTTGTCCGACAGCTCTTGGCCGGGCTACACCGCCCGCCCGCTGACGCTGATGGAAGGCTACCTCGTCCTGATGGACGAGGTCTTTGCACAGATGGACGCGCCGCCCAGCCACATCCTGCTGCAGGCCGGGGTCGGCGGCTTGGCCGGGGCGGCGGCGGCCGCGGCCCGGGCGCATTGGGGGGACGGGCCGATGATTGTCGTCGTCGAACCCGAGGCGGCCCCGGCCCTGACCGCCTCGATCGAGGCGGGGCGGCCGGTTGTGGCGCCGGGGCCTGTCTCGGTCATGGGACGTTTGGACTGCAAGGAACCGTCGCTGATCGCGCTCAAGGGCCTGTCGCGGGACGCCGATCTGTTCGCGACCGTCTCCGAGGCCGAAAGCCTGGCCGGGGCCGAGCTGTGCGCAGAACACGGGTTTGCGACAACGCCCTCGGGCGCGGCAGGTGTCGCCGCGCTTGCCGCGGCGGCGGATGACCCAAACAATCTGCGCCTCGACAGCGCTTCGCGGGTCCTCGCGATCCTGAGCGAAGGCCCGGAGCCGTGAGCCGGCCGCCCCGGGGCTTTCCCGACGGCGAATTCCGCGACCGTCTGGCGCGGGCACAGAGCCTGATGCGGGACGCTGGCCTGGCGGCGCTGTTGCTGACGACCGAGCCGGAGATCCGGTATTTCACCGGATTTCTGACCCGGTTCTGGGAAAGTCCAACCCGACCGTGGTTTCTTGTCGTGCCTGCCGATGACGACCCGGTTGCGGTGATTCCATCCATCGGCGCGCACCTGATGGGGCAGACCTGGATCGGCGATATCAGGACATGGCACGCTCCGGATTACGACGATGACGGCGTGTCGCTTTTGGCCGACACGCTGTGCGAGCTTGTGCCCGCGACCGCAAGCATCGGTGTTCCCGGCGGGTTAGAGACGCATATCCGCATGCCGCACGACAGTTGGCTGGGGCTGCAAACGGCCACAGGGCGGCGCAAATTCGTTGGCGATGCGGGCATTCTGCGCCGTTTGCGGATGGTGAAATCCAGCCGCGAAATCGACAAGATCCGGACAGCCTGCGATATCGCCGGTCGCGCCTTTGCCCGGGTCCCGGAGATGGCCGCACGTGGTGAGACGCTGGACCAGATGTGCCGCCGGTTTCAGGCGCTGTGCCTGGACGAAGGCGCCGACTGGGTCGCCTATCTTGCCGTGGGCGCGGGGCAAGGGGGCTATCGCGACGTGATCTCTCCTCCGACCGGGGCCGGCCTGGACGGTGGTGACGTTTTGATGCTGGACACCGGCGTGGTCTGGGATGGGTACTATTGCGATTTCGATCGCAATTTCGCCGTTCCGCCGGTGGCAGCTGCCGTCGACGACGCCCACAAACGGCTGATCGAGGCGACACAGGTCGGATTCGATGCGGCAAGGACGGGTGCCGAGGCGGCGGATGTGTTTCATGCCATGAACCGGGTCCTGACGGGAGGAACGGCGGGTGAAACGCCGGGTCGGCTGGGTCACGGACTGGGGATGCAGCTGACCGAGGGTCTGTCGCTGCTGCCTGCGGACCGGACCGTGCTGGAGCCTGGAATGGTGCTGACGCTGGAGCCATCGGTTTCCCTGCCCGGACAGCGAATGCTGGTCCACGAGGAGGATATTGTCATCACCGCGGGCGGTGCGGAGTATCTGACCCAGCCGGCGCCGCAGGCGTTGCCAAAGCTGGAGATCGCGGCATGAACGTCTTTTCCTACGAACCGGACCGTGACGAGCCCGCCACCCTTGGCCTGATCGTTCTGCAGTCCGACGAGACGCTGGAGACCGAATTCCGGCAGGTGATGCCGCTGTCGGTCCGATTGCTTGTCTCGCGCGTGCCGTCGGGTGCCGAGGTTTCGGCCGAGACGCTGCAGGCGATGGAACACCATATTGCGGCGGCGGCCGGTCTATTGCCCCGGGGCCGTGTTTTCGATGCCGTCGGCTATGGGTGCACGTCGGGAACCGCGCAGATCGGCCCGGCCAAGATTGCCCGGATGGTGTCCGAGGGCGCGGTGGCGACGGCCGTGACCGAGCCGGTATCGGCCCTGATCGCGGCCTGCGGGGCATTGCGGGTCAGCCGGCTGGCGTTTCTGTCACCCTATGTCGAATCGGTCTCGGACCACTTGCGCAACGTTCTGGTCCGGGCAGGCATCGCCTCGCCTGTCTTCGGGACATTCGCCGAACCCCAAGAGGCCAAGGTGGCGCGGATTTCGGAGCGGTCGGTCTTCGATGCGGCGGTCCAATTGGTCGAGGGGGCGGAGATCGACGCGCTGTTTCTGTCCTGCACCAATCTGCGGACCTTCGGCATTCTTCACCCGCTGCAGCAAAGACTGGGCATTCCGGTCTTGTCGAGCAATCTGGTACTGGCCTGGCACATGCTGCGCCTTGCCGGCCACGGCACCGGCAGAGGGATGCCCACAGCGCTGATGCCCGCGGCGCAGCCGGAGGCGGCCGTCGTATGAAGGGATTGCGTTCAATCCGGATGAGGTTCAATGGCAGCAAGCCGGCGCTGCAGGAACGGCAGGATGTGAGAGGACCGATAGAATGAGCACCAGGGTAGCACTGATCACCGCCGGCGGGTCCGGCATGGGGGCGGACGCGGCGCGGCGCCTGCACGCGGATGGATGGGAGATCGCGATCCTCAGCTCTTCGGGACGGGGCGAGGCGCTGGCGGACGAGCTTGGCGGGGTGGGGCATACCGGCTCGAATCTCGAGACGGCCGATCACCAGGCGCTGGCCGACAAGGCGATGGCGAAATGGGGCCGGATCGACGTGCTGGTGAACTCGGCCGGGCACGGGCCGAAGGGCGGTATCCTGGAGATGACCGATGAGGACTACCACAAGGGCCTGGACGTCTACTTGATGAACGTCATCCGGCCCACGCGGATCGTGGCGCCGATCATGGCGGCTCAGGGCGGCGGGGCGATCATCAACATTTCGACCTTCGCCGTGTTCGAGCCCGACCCGCTGTTTCCCACCTCGGGCATCTTCCGCGCGGGCCTAGCCGCCTTTACCAAGCTCTTTGCCGACAAGCACGCGGCACAGAACGTGCGGATGAACAACGTCCTTCCCGGCTTCATCGACAGCCTTCCGGAAACCGAAGACCGCCGCGCCCGGATCCCGATGGGCCGCTACGGCCATGCCGGCGAGGTGTCGTCGCTGATCGCCTATCTCGCCAGCGAGGATGCCGCCTATGTCACCGGCCAGAACATCCGCATCGACGGTGGTCTGACGCGTTCGGTCTAAGGCACGCCCGTTGCATTAGACCGGCGCCGGGGTCATATACCGCGCGCGCCCTTGTCTGATGCAGGATCCGTCCATGACCCACTACCTCGAGTTCGAAAAGCCGCTTGCCGAGATCGAGGGCAAGGCCGAAGAGCTGCGCGCCCTGGCGCGGGCGAACGAAGAGATGGATGTCGAACAGGAGGCCGCGGCGCTGGACCAGAAGGCCGCCGACATGCTGAAGGATCTTTACAAGACCCTCAGCCCCTGGCGGAAATGCCAGGTCGCCCGCCACCCCGAGAGGCCGCATTGCATCGACTATATCGAGGCGCTGTTCACCGAATACACGCCGCTTGCCGGCGACCGGAACTTTGCCGACGACCACGCGGTGGTGGGCGGGCTTGCCCGGCTGAACGACCGTGCCGCGATGGTGATCGGGCACGAGAAGGGCAACGACACCAAGACGCGGATCGAGCGGAATTTCGGCATGGCCCGGCCCGAGGGCTACCGCAAGGCGATCCGGCTGATGGACATCGCCGACCGGTTCAACATCCCCGTGATCACGCTTGTGGACACGCCCGGCGCGTATCCCGGCAAGGGGGCCGAGGAACGCGGCCAGTCCGAGGCCATCGCGCGGTCGACCGAGAAATGCCTGTCGATCGGCGTGCCGCTGATCAGCGTGATCATCGGCGAGGGCGGCTCCGGTGGCGCAGTTGCCCTGGCGACGGCGAACCGCGTGGCGATGCTGGAGCATTCGATCTACTCGGTCATCTCGCCCGAGGGCTGCGCCTCGATCCTGTGGAAGGATGCCGAGAAGATGCGAGAGGCGGCCGAGGCATTGCGGCTGACCGCGCAGGACCTGTCGCGCCTTGGCGTGGTCGACAGGATCATCCCCGAACCGATGGGCGGCGCGCAGCGCGGCCGGTCCGAGACCATCGCCAATGTCGGCAAGACCATCGCCGCCCTGCTTGACGACCTGTCGGCGAAGGACCGCGGCACGCTGATCAAGGACCGGCGAAAGAAATTCCTGGCGATGGGCAGCAAGGGTCTGGCGGCCTGACTCCGGTACCGTTTGGCCCGTTCAGCCGGCTGCCGGCGTCCTGATCCACAGGATGACGGTCAGGCCGGCGGCAATCGGCATCAGCCCGGCATATCCGAGGATGCCGATATTTCTTAAGCTCATGTCGCCCGTCGGAACTCCGATCAATCCGGCCAGGGCGAACAGGCCGCTTGCCACCAGCGCCCACCGGACCGCCAGAGTCACCCCGCTGCCGCGAAAGGTCGGCGCGGCGAACAACACGGACAGGGCAAAGAAGACGTCCCAGGCAAGGATGTCCAGCGCGTAGACGACCGAGGGCCAGGTGAAGGCAAAGACCAGATCGTACCCGTCAAACGCCGCGTGCCGGCCGAGCGTCAGGATCGAGAAATGCACACAGGCCGTCACCAGCCCCATCATGCTCATGAAAACCAGGGCGGCGAGCGAATAGCCCTTGTCGGCCCGGCCGGCATGGGCATGGACCGCGGTCATCAGCACTATGAAGGCCGGGACCATGGCCAGGATCAATACCTCCATGATCGTGAACCAGGGATCGGAAATCGGATCGCCGGGGGTGGGCAGACGGGTTAGGCCGATCGTCAGAACGATCAGATAAACCAGTTCAAGCGCGACCACCGCCAGACCGGCGAGGATGCCCATATGCCGGACCCTGGGCGTGAAATCCGGCGACGGGGGCGGCCGGGCGGTCGTTGCCCGGCTCACCACATCCTCGATTTCGCGTATTCTGCATAGCCCGAGTCATAACCGTCGGCGTCGAACGCCGCGTCTGCCTCGCGCACCATCTGCCCGGCGGTCGGGACCTTGCCGCTGTCATCCTCGCCGGACCAGAGCCCTGCCCGCATGATCGCCTTGGCGCATTGGAAATAGACCTCGCCGATCTCGATCAGAATGACCGAACGTGGGTGCCTGCCCCGTTGCTCGAACCGGTCGGTCATCGCCGGATCGGCCGTTACCTGCGCGCGTCCGTTGATCCGCACCACATTGTTCGCGCCCGGCACCAGAAACATCAGGCTGACCCGTCCGTCGCGCACGATGTTGCGCAGCGAATCGATGCGGTTGTTGCCGCGCCAGTCGGGCATGGCGAGCGTCGTCTCGTCGATCTCCGCCACCACCGGCCCGTCGTCGCCGCGCGGGCTGGCGTCGGTGCCCTCCGGCCCGACGGTGCTCAGCACGCAGAACCGCGAGGCCATGATCCACTGCCGGTAGAGCGGCGTCAGCCGGTCGGCGACCTTGTCGAGTGAGGCCTGCACCGGCGGTGCGTCATAGACGGCCTCCAGGTCTGCGATGGTCTCGATCGGCTTCATGGGCCGACCTCAAATCCCGCCTCGGCCATCAGCCGGTTTGACGCGTCCTCGACCAGTTCTTCCAGGCGCGCCATGAACGCCGTCTGCTCCATCCCGGCCGGAATCCGCGGCAGGAACTCGACCACGGCAAGCCCCGGCTTGCGGTAGATCCCGGTCCGCGCCCAGAACACGCCCACATTGGTGGCAGCGGGCACACAATCCTGACCGAGCTGGTCATAAAGCACGCCAGAGCCGATCTTGTACGGCTTGTGCACCCCCGGCGCCACGCGGGTGCCCTGCGGGTAGATGATCAGCTGTCCGGGCGTCGCGCGGCTGTTCTCGACCCCTTCGACCATCTGGTGCACCGCCGCGCCGCGCTTGCCGCGGTCGACCGGAATGCAGCCGATGCGCAGGGCGTACCAGCCCAGGATCGGCGCCCATTTCAGCTCTTGTTTCATAATGAACTTCGGCCGAGGCAGCACGCTGCACAGCAGGATGATGTCCAGAAACGACTGGTGTTTCGAGGTGATCAGGACCTCGTCGGTCGGAACCTCGCCGCGCACCTCGGTCCGCAGGCCCACCATCCAGCGTGCCGTCCAGCGCACCCAGCGGCAATAGGTATGCACACCGTGAAACGCCCAAGGACGCCAGACTATGGCGGGCGGCGTGAAGAAAACCGCCATCAGCGCCATCATACCGTACATCTGCCCGACGAAGACGAGCGAACGCAGCCATTGCACCGCGTAGCCCATCACATCAGCTCCCGCAGCGAGCGGAAGGCGGCAATCCGCGTGGCCCAGAACGCCACCACCGCCGCGATCGGCGGGATGATCAGCGGCCAGAGCCAGTGCCAGCCCTGAAAACCAAGACCGGTCAGGAAACCGCCCTCGGCGCTGGCGCGCGGCAACAGCGCGACGGCCGCCATGCCCAGCACGGTGCCCGCAGCCGCGCCGGTCAGGGCGCGCAGAGTGAACCGACGCACGAAGGCGCGGGCGATGTAGTTGTCGCGTGCGCCGACCAGCCGCAGAACCCCGATCACCTGGGCATTGGCCGCCAGCGCCGCATTGGCCGCCAGCGTGATCATCGCCGCCGTGGCGCAGGCGATCAGCACGGCCGACACCACCCCCAACGCCCGCAGCCGGCCGGCAGCTTGGATCAGCGGACGGCGCCACCGGGTGTGATCGTCCAGCACGGCGCCGGGCGCCTCGGCCGCCAGCCGCAGCCGCAGCCCCTCGGCGTCATATCCGCGCCCCTCTTCCACCACATCGATCATCCGCGGAACCGGCAGGGCCTCGATCGGCAGGTCGGGCCCGAACCAGGGTTCCAGCAGGGCACGTTGCTCTGCCTCGTCCAAAACGCGGACCGAGGCGACCCCCGGCGTCGTCTGCAACACACGTACCGCCGCCTGCACCTGGGCCTCGGTCTGCCCGGCGGGCGCCGAAATGCGCACCGTGGCGCTGCGCGCCAGTTCCGAGCCCCAGCGGTCGGCCAGCCGCCCCGTCGCCAGCGACAGTGCCATGGCGAAGACGGCGAGAAAGGCCATTGCACCGGCGGTGAACACCGTCAGGCTGACGGTAAAGCCCGTCGGCGGCACCACCCGGTCGGCCTGGGCGTCGCCGCGCAAGGCGGCCGCAAGATCGGCGCTCAGGCTCACAGATCGGCCCCCGCCAATTGAATGCCCCGGTTGTGAATACGCAGGACCCGCGCGGATACCTGCTGTTTCGCAGTCCGGATCAGGTTAAGATCGTGCGTCGCGATCAGGATCGTCTTGCCCATCTTGTTGAGTTCCACCAAGAGCGTCAGCAACCTGAGCGACATCTCCCAGTCGATATTCCCGGTGGGTTCGTCTGCGATAACGATCTCGGGTGCCATGATCACCGCCCGCGCAAGGGCGGCCCTTTGACGTTCTCCACCGGACAGTTGCGGCGGCAGGCTGTCGCCCTGATCGCCCAGCCCGACCCAGCTCAGAAGGCTTGTCAGGTTCTCCGCCTCGGCCACGACGTCGCGTCCCGAAACGGTCAGCGGTAGGGCGACGTTTTCGGTAACCGACAGGTGATCGAGGAACTGGCAATCCTGATGCACCACTCCGATCCGGCGCCGCAGCCGCGCGATATCGTCCCGCCCCATTGCCCGAGCATCCTGGCCGAAGGCCGATACGCGGCCCGCCGTCGCCAGCAGGTCGGCGTAGCAAAGCTTGAGAAATGTCGTCTTGCCGGCCCCGGATGGCCCGGTGAGAAAATGGAACGATCCCGGCGCCAGAGTCAGGTCTATTCCGGACAAGAGTTCGCCGCCGCCGTAGCTGTAGGACACGTCGTTCAGCTCGATCACATGTGCCCCCTCATGCCGCTCTGCATGGTGACCGTTTTGCCCAATTCATCCGGGCACTTCAATTGCGGCAATCGCAAAAGGTTTGAAAAGCGCTTGCGGACTGGTACAAGTTATAGAAAAGGGGCAGGACATGCGCGCAAGAAATTGTGCAATCGGACAGGGGGCGGCATGCGGTTGATATGCCCGAACTGCGATGCGCAGTACGAGGTCGATGACAACGTCATCCCCGAGGGCGGGCGTGACGTCCAATGCTCGAACTGCGGCCATACCTGGTTTCAGCGCCCGCCGCATCTTGATGCCGACCTTGCCGACGATCTGGAGGAAGCTCCTCTTGAGGATGCCGGCTTGGAAGAGCCGGGACCGCAAGAGCCGGCAGAGGAGGCCCGGCCTGCGGCAGAGCCGCAGCCGCGCGCGCTCGATCCCGAGATCGCCAATGTGCTGCGCGAGGAGGCCGAGCGCGAAACCAAGGCGCGGCAGGCCGAGGCGGAGGGGCTGGAGACCCAGCCGGATCTGGGGCTTGAAGATGCCGACGAGGCGGCCGCGCAGCGCTCTGCCGCACGGGCCCGGATGGCCCGGCTGCGCGGGCTGGATGACGCGGCGGATGCCGAGCCGGCGGCCGCGGTCGCCCCGGGCGGACCGCGCCGCGAGCTTCTGCCGGATATCGACGAGATCAACTCGACCCTGCGTGCGTCGGAGGACCGGGAAGGCGGCGAAGGCGTGGACGGAGCCGTGGCGGAAGTCGCCGAAACCAAGCGCCGCCGCGGCGGGTTCCGGCTGGGGTTCCTGCTGATCGTGCTTTTGGCGGTGATTGGCGTCGCGGTCTATGCGTTCGCCCCGCAGATCGTCGCAGCCGTGCCGCAGGCAGAGCCGTACATGGCCGCCTATGTCGAATGGGCAAACGGGCTGCGCGGGCAGATCGATGCGGGGCTCGAAACCTCCGTGGCGAAGTTCAACGAGTTGATCGGCAGTTTCACCGGAGGCAACGGCGAGGGCTGACCGTCGTTTTTGCCAGCGAATGGCGAAGTCGCCGGTACCCGGACCAAATTGCCTTGGCCGTCACCGGCCGACATCCAGATCATTCCTTCGCTTCAGGCGCGACGTGTCGTGGGTGAAACGCAAAACCGGCTTATGGCCCTGGAGCGGATGTTGAGCCACCCCGCGCGGAGTCAAGGGGCGAAGCCCCGCCGCGCGAGCGCCGGACCGTCCCGGCGGTCTGGCGCTTAGTCGGTCAGGGACGCATCGCTCCGAGCTTTTTCGGACTTTGCAGCCACAAATCGAACAGAGGAAACGTCGCTGCGCCAGCCCACGGTCCGGCGCTCGCGCGGCTATTCACCTGGATCGCACCATACACTCCAGGCCAAAACCGAAAGAACGAGATCACGTCAAAGGTCATCGTGATCCAGCAGAAACCGTCTTGCGCCGCATCCCGCTTGGCCCGCAACGCCAGATGCAGACCAAAACCAAATCGATTATTCCCGCAGTTGCCGCCCGGCTTCGAAACCAAGCGATATAGCCGCCTAAACGCGGCTTTCCCATCCGTCAGAACCGGTCCAGCAGCCGCTTGAGATAGTCCAGTTCTTCCTCGGGCCGCGACTGTTCGCTCGATCTGCGGCGGATCTCGTCCAGCAGCTCGCGGGCGCGGCGATAGACGTCGTCGCCCTGAAGCAGTTGCTCGTCGGTGCCGATCTGGCCGTCGTTCCCGGCCTCGCGGCCCAGCGGGTCGCGCGGGCGGTTGGCGCGGGCCTGGCCCTGGGCGTCACCCTGCTGACCCTGCTGCTGCTGTTGTTGCGCCATCGCCTCGCCGAGGTTGCGCATGCCATCGCGCAGGGCCTCGATCGCCTCGGCCTGGTTATCGAGCGCGCCGGCCAGATCGTTCTCGCGAAGCGCGTCCTCGGCGTCGTCCATCGCCTCGCCGGCGCGGCCAAGCGCGTCGCGCGCGGCGTCTCCTTCGGGCGTTCCGGCGCCGGGCAGGTTCTGGGTCTGGCGGTTCAACTCGTTGCGCAGCGCCCTCTGCCGGTTGGCGAGGCTTTCCTCGCTCAGACCCGGCTGATTGCCCTGGCCCGGCTGCTGCATGCCGTTCTGGCCCTGACCTTGCCCGAACTCTTGGCCCTGTCCCTGCTCGCCCTGCTGACCCTGGCCGGGCAACTGCCCCGGCTGTTGACCCTGTTGCTGACCTTGCTGCTGCCCCGGCTGTTGTCCCTGCTGACCGGGTTGCTGGCCGTCCTGGTTGAACTGCTCCTGCAGATCGCCAAAGGTCTCGTCCGACAGCCCCTGCTGCTGGCGCAGCGTATCCGCCAGACCCTCCATCGCCTGCTGACCCGGCGACTGGCCCTGCTGGCCTTGCGTGACCTGCATGTTCTCCATCATCTCGGCCAGCCGGTCGAGCAGTTCCTGCGCCTCGTCCATGCGTCCCTGCTCCATCAGCTCCTGCAGCCGGTCCATCAGCTGCTGCAGCTGGTCGCCGGTGATCTCCTGCATGTTCTGCTGGTTCTGCGCCTGTTGCTGCCCGTCCTGCTGCTGTTGCTCGGCCAGCTGGCGCATATAGTCCTGCATCGCCTCGCGCAGTTCCTGCATCAGTTCGGCGATTTCCTCGTCGGTGGCGCCGTTGCGCATCGCCTCCTGCAGCCGCTCGCGGGCCTGGCGCAGGCGCTCGCGGGCGTCGGCCAGATTGCCGTCTTCGATCAGCACCGCAATGTCCCACAGAACCTGGGCAATCTCTTCCTGCTGGGCGTCGGTGATGCCGTATTCGGCGAACAGCTCCAGCCGCCGGAGCGCCACGCGCAGCTTCAGATAAGCCGTCTCGGAGCGAAAGACGTCGTCGGGCCGGTGACTGATGGCGCGCAGGACCTGCGCCGCCCGCGCACCGTTTTCGCGGTTCCAAAGCAGGTCGCGCCGCTGTTCGACGATCGCACCCGCCAGCGGGTCGAAGAACCGCCGCCCAGGCAGGGTGATCTGCACCGGGTCTCCGGCGCCCTCCTGCCCCAGCGCATCCTCGGCAAAAAGCGCCAGCCTCACCGGTAGCGTGGCCCAGGGGTGCTGGCTGAGGTTTTCGATCAGCGTCTCGTCGAACGCGGTCCGGTCGCCCGAAAACGTGATCGGCAGGTCCAGAACGATGGTCTCGCGCGGCTCGGGCTCCAGCGTCAGGCCGTGCCGGCGGTCGACCGAGGCCAGGTCCAGCTGCAGCTCGGCCCGCCCCGCAACCACGCCATAGTCGTCCGTGGCACGGAACGGCTGGCGCATTTCGCCGGCCAACCCGCGTTCCGCGTCGTCCAACGCCTCGATTGCCGGCGGCTCGTCCGGGATCACCTCGATCTCCCAGCTTGCTCCGCCGGGTCCCTCGATCGACAGCGTTCCGCTCTGCAGGATCTCGAAGCTTTGCGTGACGTCCGCCGCGCTCGGCACCTCGCCGATACGGCCCGAGACCGTTTCGGCCACCGTCAGCGCGCCCACCTCGCCGTATAGTCGCACGGTCAGGCGGCTGGCCTCGGGCACCGCGAAGGCCGCCTGACGAATGTCGTTGAGATAGAGCGACGGCTTTCCGGTATAGGCCGGCGGCTCGATCCAGCCCTCCCAGCTGGGACCGGTGGCCAGCGCCTCGCCCGTTGTCCCGGGCGCCATCTCGGCGACCGAGGCAACCCGCAGGACCGAGCCGAAGAGCAGCGCCATCGCAAAGGCCAGAACGGCGACGTAGCGCAAGGCAAACGGATCGCGTGCGCTGACCCGCAGATCGGGTTCCACGGCGCGCGCGGCCGCCACACGCTCGGCCATGCGGGCCACATGGGCCTTCCAGACCATCTGAGACGCACCGTCGCCCGCGCCGATCGCCTGGGTATCGGCCAGCGCCGTGATTGGCCGCCCCGGCAGCGTCCGGTCGACCCGGTCCAGCGCCTCGGCCCGTGTGGGAGCCCGGAAGTGCCGCACGCCCCGGACCAGCGCCGCCAGCAGCGCCAGAATGCTCAGCACCGCGCCGCCCCAGACAGCCTCGAGCGGCAGCAGATCGTGAAGCCCCAGCATCAGCGCGGCGGCGACCAGCAACAGCACCGACCAGACCGGCCAGAAGGCGCGTGTCACCCGCTCGGCCCACAGGCCCCAGAACGTCAGGCGCAGCGGCCAGCGGAGCCGGTTCAAGGCATTCTCGGAGGGGGGTAGATTAACGCTCATTCACCCATGCCGCACGCTCGTCGCGCGGGATCGCACGTCAGAGCCATTCGGGAATGATATCCCGATTGATGATTTCGTCAAAGGTCGGGCGCGGGCGAATGACGGCAAATTGATCCCCCTGCACCAGAACCTCGGGTATCAGGGGCCGCGTGTTGTACTCCGACGACATCACGGCGCCATACGCACCGGCCGACCGGAAGGCCACCAGGTCGCCCGCCGCGGCGGGCGGCATGGCGCGCTCCCGGGCAAACGTGTCCCCGGATTCGCAGACCGGGCCGACGATGTCGTAGGGTGCCATTTCCACCCCCGGCGCAGGTTCCCTGACCGCGACGATCTCGTGATAGGACGAATACATCGACGGCCGGATCAGATCGTTCATCGCACTGTCGAGAATAAGAAAATTCCGCCCCTCGCCGGATTTTACATAAATAACCTTCGACACCATGATCCCGGCATTGCCGGAAATCAGCCGCCCGGGCTCGATCTCGATCTCGGCATTCAGATGTCCCACCGTGCGCCTGATCAGATCGCAATACTCGGTGGGCAGAGGTGGCGCCTCGTTCGAGCGTGCGTAGGGAATGCCAAGCCCCCCGCCCAGATCGATGCGGCGAATGTCATGGCCGTCGGCACGAAGCTGCTCAGTCAGCGACGCCACCAGCCGGTAGGCCTCTTCGAACGGCGCCAGGTCGGTCAGCTGGCTGCCGATATGCACGTCGACGCCGATTACCGTCAGCCCGGGCAGGGCGGCGGCCTGGGCATAGACATCGCGGGCGCGCGAGATCGGGATGCCGAACTTGTTCTCCGACTTGCCGGTCGAGATCTTCTCGTGCGTCTTGGCGTCAACGTCCGGGTTGACCCGCACCGTCACCGGAACCGTGACGCCCATCGACACCGCGACCTCCGATAGCGCCGCCATTTCGGGTTCGGATTCGAGGTTTACCTGCCGGACTCCGCCTTCAAGCGCCATCCGCATCTCGTCCCGCGTCTTGCCGACACCGGAAAAGACGATCCGTTCCCCCGGGACCCCTGCCGCGCGCGCCCGGGAATACTCGCCGCCCGAGACCACGTCCATCCCGGCGCCCAGATCGGCCAAGAGCTTGATCACCGCCTGGTTCGAGTTCGACTTCATCGCGAAGCAGACCAGATGCGGCAATCCGTCAAGGCCCTCGTCAAACAGCCGGTAGTGTCGGGTCAGCGTCGCCGCGGAATAAAGGTAGAACGGCGTGCCCACCGCCGCCGCGATCTCGGGCACCGCCACATCCTCGGCGTGCAGGACGCCGTCGCGATAGAGAAAATGGTCCATCCGTCCAACCCGGTTCGCGCATCAATGGCGTCATACCAGAGCCTGCATTCAGCACAATGGCGCAACCGGCTCTTTCACCCCGGTAAAAATACTCCCGGGGGTCCGAGGGGGGGAACGCCCCGATCGGTGCGCCAAAGGCGCGCCGAAACCTAAACCGGCCGCGTCCGCAAGAACAGATACAGCGGCAGGCCACAGCTTAGACCGATGCAGAACGTCGCCGGGAGCGCCACAAGCGCCAGCCAGTTCTTCCGCACCCAGGTCTCTGCCAGGATCCAGACTGCCAGTGCGATGGCCGCAATCGTCAGGTCCCAGGTCAGCCCGGTGGTCGAGGCGTTCACGTACCAGGCGTCGATCAGCCCGCCCAGTCCGGTGCCCTCTTCCCGCATGTGGCGCAGAAAGTAGTAGTATGGATGCACCGCGCCCCAGACCGCCAGCGCCAGATAGATCAGCCGCAACCCCGAGATGCGCATCGGCTAGAAGAACCGGTCGGGGTCGAACTCGCTGGGGTCCGAGATCGTGTCGGGGTTTTCCTGCCCCGGCGGCACCGGCGGCCCGTCGACCCCGCAAGCGGCCAGCCAGGCCAGCGCCAAGATACTCAGCCAAATCCTCATCCCAACACCTCCTTCCACCGCGCAGCTTGCGCCCGTACCTGCTCTGGCGCCGTCCCGCCGTAACTTGCGCGCGACGCCACCGAATTCCGTACACCCAGAACCTCGAACACCGCCTCGCGGATGCCTGCATGCACACCCCGCATCTCGTCCAGAGTCAAATCCGGCAGATCGCAGCCCTTGCCCTCGGCCAAAGCCACCAGAGACCCGGTCACATGATGCGCCTCGCGGAAGGGCAGGCCGAGTTCCCGCACCAGCCAGTCGGCCAGATCCGTCGCGGTCGAGAATCCCGACGCCGCGGCGGACTCCAGGGCTTCGCGGTTCGCGCTCATGTCGCACACCATACCTTCCATCGCCGCAAGCGACAGCATCAGCGTATCGGCAGCATCGAACAGCTGCTCTTTGTCCTCCTGCATGTCCTTGGAATAGGTCAGCGGCAGCCCCTTCATCACCGTGAACAGCGCGACCTGCGCGCCGAGAACGCGCCCGATCTTTGCCCGGATCAGCTCGGCGGCATCGGGATTTTTCTTTTGTGGCATGATTGAGGATCCGGTCGAGAACCGATCCGACAGCACCACGAAACGGAACTGCGCCGAGGACCAAATCACCAACTCTTCCGCGAAACGCGACAGATGCACCGCGCAGATCGATGCCGCCGAGAGGAACTCCAGCGCAAAGTCCCTGTCGCTCACCGCGTCCAGGGAATTGGCGCAGGGCCGGTCGAATCCCAACGCCGCCGCCGTCGCGCCACGGTCGATGGGGAAGGACGTTCCCGCCAGCGCCGCCGCGCCCAGGGGGCACTCGTTCATCCGGGCGCGCGCATCGGCGAACCGGCCCACGTCCCGCCCCAGCATTTCGACATAGGCGAGCATGTGGTGTCCCCATGTCACCGGCTGCGCGGTCTGCAGATGGGTGAAGCCGGGCATCACCCAGTCCGCCCCCGCCTCGGCCTGCGTCACCAGTGCCCGTTGCAGCGCCTGCAACCCCTCGACGGCCGCATCGCATTGGTCCCTCACCCACAGCCGGAAATCGGTGGCGACCTGATCGTTGCGCGACCGTGCGGTGTGCAGGCGGCCTGCCGGTTCCCCGATCAGGTCCTTCAGCCGCGCTTCGACATTCATGTGAATGTCCTCCAGCGCCGTGGAAAACCGAAACGTCCCCGCCTCGATCTCTGACAAGACCGTGAGCAGCCCTTCCCGGATCGCCGCCGCATCGCTATCCGTAATGATGCCTTGTGCGGCCAGCATCGCCGCATGGGCCCGAGAGCCCCGGATGTCCTGGGCCGCCAGCCGCCGGTCGAACCCGATCGAGGCGTTGATCGCCTCCATGATCGCGTCCGGACCCTCGGCAAAGCGGCCGCCCCACATGGCGTTCTGGCTGTTGGTCATATCTCTTGCACCCGTCGGAGGGAATTCATGCGTCTGATCCGCTTCGCCGTCGTCTACACCGCGCTCGCGCTTGGCGCAAACGCCGCCCTGGGGGATACCGCCGCGCTGGCCGATCTGCGCGAGGGCAGCATGAAAAAGCTGGTCTTCCACGCCGAACCGCAGCCGGTCAGCGACGTCGCCTTTACCGCCGAGGATGGCAGCGAGATGACGTTGGCCGATCTGCAGGGCAAATACATCGTCCTGAACTTCTGGGCCACCTGGTGTGCGCCCTGCCGCAAGGAGATGCCCGCGCTCAACGCCTTGCAGAAGGAGTTCGGCGGCGATGCGTTCGAGGTGGTCACCATCGCCACGGGCCGCAATTCCGAGGCCGGGATGCGCCGGTTCTTCGAGGAAACCGGTGTCGATGCGCTGCCGCTGCACCGCGATCCCAAGCAACAGCTTGCCCGGCAGATGGCGGTGCTGGGCCTGCCGATCACCGTGGTCCTGAACCCCGATGGCGATGAGATCGCCCGCCTGCGCGGCGACGCCGACTGGCATTCCGACAGCGCCCGCGCCATCGTCTCGGCCTTGCTGGGCGGATCCAGCTGAACCAACGCCCTGTCCGCCGGGCCGCCCGATCCGCACGCGGCATCGTTCATTGCGAGCGCCCCGGAAATCGACGCGATCCGAGAGCTTTTAACACAGATCATATTCGGACCTATGAATATATAAGTATCAGCGCAGGACCCACAAAGGAGGTTCTGATGCGATCATTTACCCTGCAAATCTTCCTCGCCGTTGCGGTGCTGATCTCGCCCGTGGGCGCCAGCGCCGAGGACGCAAAGGGCGGTTTGTTCGTCAACCTGACGACCGACGATACCTGGGCCGCCGCCAAGGCGATCATGTTCGCCCATCAAAAGGCTCTGAAGAACGGGCATGACACGGCCATCTGGCTGAACGTTCGTGCCGTGTACCTGGCCGACAAGAAAAGGCCAAGCCACGTACACGGGCTCATGGCGCAGCAAGGCACCTCGATCCAGGACATGCTGACTGCGTTCATGGCGGATGGCGGCACCGTCATCATGTGCCAAGCCTGCTCCAAAGCCGCCGGCTTGACCGCGGCAGACTACATTGACGGGGTCGAGATGGGAAACTGGCCCCTCGTCGAAAGCTGGCTCTTCAACCCCGACGTCAAGACCCTGTCGTGGTAGAAAGCCGATTCAGCAAGGCTGAACGCGTTCGGGGTGTCCAACGGGGCGCCCCAAAATCAGAGGCGCCGTCCGTGGGGCATGGCCCCGCCTTTTCCTTGACGCAACGCTGCATTTGACAAGCCACGAGGCTTCCCGGCTAAATCGACTGCGGGAGGTCGCAAATGCCGTTGCCTATATTGCTGGGTCTGGTGGTCGGCGGCATCGCCGGGCTCGTCCTGCTGATCCACCTGCTCGGCTATTCCAAGCCGCTGACGCTGCGCAGCGAAAGCGCGGCCCGCCGTCACTGGGCGCGGCACTTCCCCGACGACGCCGTGACCGACGTCACCATTTGCGCCAGCGGCAGCACCGCTCTGGTCGAAACGGATCACGGCCCCGGCCTGCTTTGGTCCTTCGGCACCGACACCGTCGCCCGTCGGCTGCACAGCGCCGAAGCCCGGATCACAGATACCGGTGTGACCATTCGACTTCCCGATTTTTCCGCCCCGCGGGTCGATGTCCGGATGGGTGAGAACGAGGCGCAATACTGGGTCGCCCGCATCGCGAAAGAGGCCGCATGACCGACCCGCTGACCTACCCCGACGTCGTGCAGCTCGCCGTTCCGGTCTTCGTCGCCGCGATTGTCATCGAGCTTGTCTGGATCACCGTCAAGCACCGCGGCGGGCGCTACGAGACGTGGGACGCCATGACCTCGCTGATCATGGGCGCCGGCAACGTCGCCAGCGGCATCGTTCTGGGCTTTGTCGCCTGGGGCTTCTTCATGGTGCTCTGGCAGATGACCCCGCTCGACCTCGGGACCTCGTGGTGGGTGGTCGTGGTATGCTTCGTCCTCGACGACCTGCGCTATTACTGGGTGCACCGGTTCGGCCACCGCATCCGCTGGGTCTGGGCCAGCCATGTGAACCATCACTCCAGCCAGCACTACAATCTGACGACCGCCCTGCGGCAGACCTGGACCGGCACCTTCACCTTCATGATGGTGGTGCGTGCGCCGCTGATCCTCTTGGGCTTTCACCCCGCGATGGTGCTGTTCGTCGGCGGCCTGAACCTGATCTACCAGTTCTGGATCCATACCGAGGCGATCGGCAGGCTGCCGCGCTGGGTCGAGGCGGTGATGAACACCCCCAGCCACCACCGCGTGCATCATGGCCGAAACCCGCGCTATCTGGATGCGAACTACGCCGGGGTCTTCATCGTCTGGGACAGGATGTTCGGCACCTTCGTGCCGGAACTCGACGACGAGAAACCGGATTACGGCCTTGTCCAGAACCTCGGCACGTTCAACCCGCTGCGCGTGGCGTTCCACGAATGGATTGCGCTGTTCCGCGACATGGTCCGCCCCGGGCTGAAATTTCGCGACCGGCTGATGTACGCGGTCGCGCCGCCGGGCTGGAGCCATGACGGCAGCCGCGACACCTCGCGGACGATCAAGGCAAGGCACCTCGCCCGCCACCCCGAGGAAAGCGGTTCGCCGGGTTTCTGACGGATTGGCGTTTGCCGCCTCACACCGGTTTCGCGACTGCAGCATGCCGCGGGCACGCGATCAGATGGTCGTTGACCATGCCGCAGGCCTGCATCCAGGCATAGACGATGGTGGGCCCGCAGAACCGGAATCCGGCGGACTTCAGGTCTTTCGAGATCGCCTTTGACAGATCGGTTTCGGCCGGCACCTCGGCCAGGATTGCGAACCGGTTCTGAATCGGCGCACCGCCGACGCGGTCCCACAGGAAGGCCGAAAAGCCCTCGCGCGCGTCGATATCCAGATAGGCGCGGGCGTTGCCGATCGTGGCCTCGATCTTGCCGCGGTGCCGCACGATGCCGGGGTCGGCCAGAAGCCGTGCCACCTCGGGCTCGCCCCATCCGGCGATCCGCCCCGGATCGAATCCCTGAAAGGCCGCCCGGAAATTCTCGCGCTTGCGCAGGATGGTGATCCAGGAAAGCCCGGCCTGAAACCCGTCCAGAATCAGTTTTTCCCACAGCGCCCGGCTGTCGAACTCGGGAACGCCCCATTCGGTGTCATGGTAATCCACATAAAGCGGATCGGCCCCGCACCAGCCACATCGGTCACTCATTTTGTCTTTTTCTCCAGATCTTTGCCCCGTTCTACCCGATTTTCCGAGAATTAGAACAAAAAGCGAATATTAACCCGATGTTCAGATCTTCGCGGCCAGTGTCGCCCCAGCCTTCACGGAGACCACTATGCCCGAGCTGCCGACCGATGTGACCGCAGATGCGACAGGCACCGGCAGCCCGCTATCGTTCGCGGTCAGCGAGCGCGACCGCGATGTCATGGATATGGTATGCGAGGCCATCGCCGCCAAACACGTGATGCTGGCATTCCAACCGGTCGTTCAGGCAAAACATACCCGCCGGGTGGCATTTTACGAGGGTCTGATCCGGGTGCTCGATCAGACCGGGCGGGTGATCCCGGCCCGCGAATTCATCGATGTGATCGAGACCGCCGAAATCGGCCGTCAGGTCGACTGTCTGGCGCTGGAGCATGGTTTGCGCACGCTCGCCGAGCATCCCGGCCTGCGGCTGGCCATCAACATGTCCGCCAGATCGATCGGCTATCCTCCCTGGCTTGCCATGCTGAACCGGGGGTTGAGCGCCAATCCGACGATCGCGGAGCGTCTGATTCTGGAAATCACCGAATCATCGGCCATGGTGATGCCCGACATCGTGCAGGTCTTCATGGACGATCTGCAGCATCGCGGCATCAGTTTCGCCCTCGACGACTTTGGCGCGGGCTTCACGTCGTTCAGATACCTCAAAGAGTTCTATTTCGACATACTCAAGATCGACGGGCAATTCATCCGCGGCATCCACCGCAATCCCGACAACCAGGTGTTGACTCAGGCGCTGATCTCGATCGCCCAGCATTTTGAGATGTTTACGGTGGCCGAGTTCGTTGAAACGGCCGAAGATGCCACCTTTCTGGCCGGCTCCGGAATCGATTGCATGCAGGGATATTTCTTTGGCGCGCCGGCGACACAGCCGACCTGGCGCGCCGCAGGCAACGGCCGGATGGCCGGATAGGCAAGCGCGCCTCTTCCCTTCAATGCCCGACAATGGTCCAATGAGACACCGTGTCTCTTTACCTTGCTGCATTGCAGCGTATACCCACGTGCGCAATACGCCGGCAACCGGCCTGACCGGCAGGCGCCGCCTGCAAGACTGGGCCTGACAGGATCTGATGGAAGGAACGCCATGACCAATGTTGTAATTGCCTCCGCCGCCCGGACTGCCGTTGGCAGCTTTAACGGTGCCTTCGCGAACACCCCCGCCCATGACCTTGGCGCTGCGGTGCTGAGTGAAGTGGTCAAGCGCGCCGGCGTCGAAAGCGGCGAAGTGTCGGAAACCATTCTTGGCCAGGTCCTGAACGCCGGCCAGGGCCAGAACCCCGCCCGCCAGGCGCATATCAATGCCGGACTTCCGATCGAAAGCGCGGCCTGGGGCATCAACCAGGTGTGCGGTTCGGGCCTGCGCGCGGTGGCTTTGGGCGCCCAGCATATTCAATTGGGCGATGCCGAAATCGTCGCCGCAGGCGGGCAAGAGAACATGTCGCTCAGCCCCCATGTCGCTCACCTGCGCGCGGGTCATAAGATGGGTGACGTCAAATACATCGACTCGATGATCAAGGATGGCCTTTGGGACGCCTTCAACGGCTACCACATGGGACAGACCGCCGAAAATGTCGCGGAGCGCTGGCAGATCGGCCGCGAGGCGCAGGACGAATTCGCCGTCGCCAGCCAGAACAAGGCCGAGGCCGCGCAAAAGGCCGGCCGGTTCGATGACGAGGTGGTGCCCTTCGTCGTCAAGACCCGCAAGGGCGACATCGTCGTCGACAAGGACGAATACATTCGCCACGGCGCCACCCTCGAAGCGATGCAGAAACTGCGCCCGGCCTTTGCCAAGGACGGCTCGGTCACCGCGGCAAACGCCAGCGGCCTCAACGACGGCGCGGCGGGTGTCCTGCTGATGAGCGCCGCGGAAGCCGAAAAGCGCGGGGTCGAGCCGCTGGCGCGCATCGCCAGCTACGCAACCGCCGGGCTCGACCCGTCGATCATGGGGGTCGGTCCGATCTATGCCAGCCGCAAGGCCCTGGAAAAGGCCGGATGGAAGGTCGACGACCTGGACCTGGTCGAGGCCAACGAGGCCTTTGCTGCCCAGGCCTGCGCGGTGAACAAGGACATGGGGTGGAACTCCGAGATCGTCAATGTCAACGGCGGCGCCATCGCCATCGGCCATCCGATCGGCGCCAGCGGCGCACGGGTTTTGAACACGCTCTTGTTCGAGATGAAGCGGCGCGACGCGAAGAAGGGCCTTGCCACGTTGTGCATCGGCGGCGGCATGGGCGTCGCCATGTGCGTGGAGCGCGACTGACCCGCATGACGCAGCGCGGGGCGCAGGGCCCCGCCTGCCACCCTGTCACATCCAGATAGTTTAACGTTAAACCATTCCGCGGATTCATGGCGGACTTGCCCGATCCGGGCTATCTCGGAACCTCGGCCTACGATACGTAAGCCAAAAGCCAAGTCAGCTTTGCTGACCGATAAAAGGAGAAAACGATGGGACGTGTAGCACTCGTGACCGGCGGCTCGCGCGGCATCGGCGAGGCGATTTCCAAAGCGCTGAAGGCCGAAGGCTACGAAGTCGCTGCGACCTATGCCGGAAACGACGAAAAGGCCGCGGCGTTCACCGCCGAGACCGGAATCAAGACCTATAAGTGGAATGTGGCCGACTACGAGGCCAGCGCCGCGGGCATCGCCCAGGTCGAGGCCGATCTCGGCCCCGTCGAAGTGGTGGTCGCCAACGCCGGCATCACCCGCGACGCGCCGTTTCACCGGATGACACCGGATCAGTGGAAGGATGTGATCGACACCAACCTGACCGGTGTTTTCAACACGGTGCACCCGGTCTGGCCAGGCATGCGCGAGCGCAAGTTCGGCCGCGTCATCGTGATCAGCTCGATCAACGGCCAGAAGGGCCAGTTCGCGCAAGTGAACTATGCCGCCACCAAGGCAGGCGATCTGGGCATCGTGAAATCCCTGGCCCAGGAGGGCGCCCGCGCCGGGATCACCGCGAACGCGGTCTGCCCGGGCTATATCGCCACCGAGATGGTCATGGCCGTTCCGGAAAAGGTCCGCGAATCGATCATCGCACAGATCCCGGCGGGCCGTTTGGGCGAGCCGGACGAGATCGCGCGCTGCGTGGTGTTCCTTGCCTCGGACGAGGCCGGGTTCGTCAATGGCTCGACCATCAGCGCAAACGGCGCGCAGTTCTTCGTCTGACTTCGGCTGGCATAGTGACGAAAAGGGCCGGTTCCGTGGAACCGGCCCTTTTCGGTCTGCCTTCGCCGGTCATCAATCGCGGTCGCGGTTGAAGACCCAGCGGATCATTTCGGACAGTGCCTTGCTGCGCTCTTCATGGGCGGCCCGATAGGCATTGTGGATGCGGCGGTAGGAGTTGGTCTCGATCATCTGTCTGATCCTTTCCGTTAGTGTTCCTGAACTGACGCCAATATGGTTCCTTTGAATTCAACCTGCAAACGAGACTTTCCAAACATTCAGATAAGTTCTACTTAAGTGAAATGAGCGATCGCCTGCCTCCGTTGACCGCGCTGCGTGCCTTTGAGGCGGCAGCCCGGCATATGAGCTTTGCAGGTGCGGCAGGGGAACTGAACGTGACGCCCGCCGCACTGTCGTTTCAGATCAAGTCGCTGGAAGAGCATCTGGGCCATCCGCTGTTCCGCCGCCTGAACCGCGCCGTCGAGCTGACCGAAGCCGGGCGCGCCCTGTTGCCCGGCGCGACCGAAGGCTTTGGAGCATTGGCGCAGGCCTGGCGCGCGGCCCGCCGGGTGGCGGATACCAAGACGCTGACGGTGACGGCGGGGCCCGCCTTTACCGCGAAATGGCTTGCGCCGCGGCTCTTTGGATTCGCACAGGCGCATCCCGGGATCGAGCTGCGGTTTTCGGCGACGCTGCGCCTGCTGGACTTTGACCGCGACGAGATCGACGTGGCGATCCGGTTTGGCAAGGGCGATGACGAGGGGCTGTTTTCGCGCACCATCATCGATGAATGGATGACGCCGATGATGACGCCGGAGCTGGCCAGGAAAATGCGGACCCCCGAAGATCTTAAATCCGCCGTCCTGCTGCACCAGGACGACACCGCCTGGCTGACACCGCCCGCCGACTGGGGGGCGTGGTTCCGCGCGGCGGGATTGGGCGAGGCGCCGAAGGGCGGGCCGCGGTTCAGCCAGGCGGACCACGCGGTCGACGCCGCGCTGGCGGGGGGCGGTGTTGTTCTGGGGCGGCTGTCGCTGACCTATGGCGCGCTGCAGGACGGTGCACTGGTGGCGCCCTTTCCGCTGGCATTGACGACGGATGCGCATTACCGGTTCGTCTGTCCCGAGGGGGCCGAGAGCCGGCCTCAGGTCGCCGCGTTTCTTGACTGGATCCTGGAGCAGACCGCAGAGATGGCCGACTATGACCCCGACCGCCCGGTCATCGACGCTGCAGACGTTGCACAGTGACCCGGCAAGGCGCGACTCTGATCGGCTTCACGGCGGTCCTGCTGTGGTCGCTTCTGGCGCTCTTCACCGTGGGATCGGCCCCGGTGCCGCCGTTCCAACTGAATGCGATCTGTTTCGCAATCGGCGGTACGATCGGGCTGATCTGGACCCGCGCGAGCGGCGGCTTCGGCCCATTGTTCCGGGTGAGCTGGAAGGTCTTTGCCTTCGGCACGGCGGGCCTGTTCGGCTATCACTTCTTCTATTTCTCGGCGCTTCGCATGGCGCCCGCCGCCGAGGCCGGACTGATCGCCTATCTCTGGCCGCTTCTGATCGTCCTGTTTTCCGGCCTGCTGCCGGGTGAGCGGCTGCGGCGCGGTCATGTGCTGGGCGCTGTCACCGGATTTGCCGGGGCGGCGCTGATTGTGCTCGGCAACGCGAGCGGTGTCGATGCCACCGCCCTTCCCGGGCTGGGGCTTGCATTCCTGTGCGCGCTGACCTGGAGCAGCTACTCGGTGCTGTCCCGCCGCTTGGGTGCGGTGCCGACGGCTTCGGTCGCGGTGTTCTGTGTTCTGTCGGCGGGTTTGTCGCTTGCCGCGCATCTGGCGCTGGAAGCGACCGCCTGGCCCGTCGGCGCGCTCGGATGGGCGTCTACCGCGGCGCTGGGGCTGGGGCCGGTGGGGCTTGCGTTCTATGTTTGGGATATCGGCGTCAAGAAAGGCGATATCCAAATGCTCGGCACAGCGTCGTACGCTGCACCGCTGCTGTCGACATTGGTGCTGATTCTGGCCGGCGTTGCGGAACCGGGCTGGACGTTGTTGGCCGCGGCCCTGCTGATCACCGGCGGCGCGGTGCTGGCCGCGCGGGCCAGCGCCGGCCAGGGCTGAGCGGTTAGTGAGCCGTCAGCCGATAGATTTCTTCTTTCAGGCGAAGCTTTTGCTTCTTGAGTTCAGTGATGTGGAGGTCGTCGGTCCCGGGCGAGCGTTGCGCGTCCTCTACCATGGCCGACAGCGTTTCGTGCTTTTTCTTCAGTTCATCCAAATGTGAACTCAACGTCATTGGCGTCCTCCTAACCTAAACATGTACCTCCAGTGCAGCACAAAAAACGGCTTTTGTCACCTTGCAGCTGGGAATCGCGGTGAATTGGACGGCAACCATGTACCACGTTAGCGCCAGTCGACCGACAGCGGCGCGCCTTCGCGCAGGATCGCCTGCGTCTGGGGAAGATAGTCCTCGCCGTCGCCCAGATGCCGGTCGCCCTTGTGCATGACCAGAGGCGCCAGCAGCCGGAAGGCGCCCTTGCCGCCCTTGCGGCCGCGCAGGATCACACGCTCGGCGGCGCGGCCCGCCCGCGGGGCGAGCGGCAGAACCCGCAAGGATCCGATCCGGCTATCACAGGCCGCCAGAACATCCGCCAGCCGGTCGGCGCGTTGGATGACGGTTAGCGTGCCTTTGGGCGACAGGCGGCGGATGCCGGCGTCGATCCAGGCGGCCAGCGGCGCGGCCCCGGCCAGTGCGATCTGACGGCCGCGATTGACGGCCGCGGTGCCGCCCGGACGGAAAAAGGGTGGGTTGGCGATGACGTGATCGAATTGCCGGTCGCGCAGGGTGTGCGGCATATCCGTCAGATCGCCGGTCACAATGCGGGCGTCGGCGCCGTTTTCGGCCGCATTGCGGCGGGCGAGGTCGGAATAATCGGGCTGCAGTTCCAGCCCGGTGAGGGCGAGGTCCGAAACGCGCGCGTGCAGACAGAGCAGGGCGGTGCCGACACCACAGCCAAGCTCAAGCACCGTCTGGCCGGGTTTGGCCGGGACAGCCGCGGCCAAAAATACCGGATCGATCCCGGCGCGATAGCCGTTTTCCGGCTGCCAGACCTGCAGTTTGCCGCCGAGAAAGGCGTCGCGGGTCAGCGCCGCCACCTAAATCCCGAGGTCGATATCGTTGTCGCGCAGGACGGCCGAAGCGCGGAAGTGGTCACGGTCGGCGACCATCAGGCGGCGCGGCAGCACGCCGATGGACCCTTCGAGGACGCTCATGTGGACGTCCATCTGAAAGCAGTCTATATCCTCGCCCTCAAGCAGGGCCTGGGCGTAGGCGATCACCGTCGGATCGTTGGTGCGCAACAGCTCTTTCATGGCATATGATGTAGGGTGCCCGCCCTTGGTTTGTCGAGGGGGCCGATGGTGCGGTGATGGGATTGGACGCGGCACGGACGAAACCGCATGAACGGCTGGCATCGGCGTTGGCCGGCGATATGGAGGCGGTGAATACGCTGATCCGGGAACGGATGGCGTCCGAGCACGCGCCGCGCATTCCGCAGGTGACGGCGCATCTGGTCGAAGCGGGCGGCAAGCGGCTGCGGCCGATGCTGACGCTGGCGACCGCGCGGATGTGCGGGTATGGCGGCGCGTTCCATGTGCATCTGGCGGCGACGGTGGAGTTCATCCACACCGCGACCTTGCTGCATGACGATGTGGTGGACGAGAGCGGCCAGCGGCGCGGGCGGCCGACGGCGAACCTTTTGTGGGACAACAAGTCGAGTGTGCTGGTCGGCGACTATCTGTTCGCGCGGTCGTTCCAGTTGATGGTCGAGACCGGCAGCCTGCGGGTGCTGGACATTCTGTCGAATGCGGCGGCAACGATTGCGGAGGGCGAGGTGCTGCAGTTGACCGCCAGCCAGGACCTGCGCACCGACGAAGAGATCTATCTGAAGGTGATCCGCGGCAAGACGGCCGCCTTGTTCTCGGCGGCGACCGAGGTCGGCGGGGTGATCGCGGGGGCGCCGGAAGATCAGGTGCGGGCCCTGTTCGAGTATGGCGATGCCCTGGGCGTCAGCTTTCAGATCGTGGACGATTTGCTCGACTACGGCGGCGACGTGACGGCGACGGGCAAGAATGTGGGCGACGATTTCCGCGAGCGGAAGCTGACGCTGCCGGTGATCAAGGCGCTCGCGCTCGCGGATGACGCAGAGCAGGCGTTTTGGGCGCGGGTGATCGAAAAGGGCGACCAGCGCGACGGCGACCTCGACCGGGCGCAGGAGTTGCTGGCCCGGCATGGGGCGATGGCAGCGACGCGGGCCGACGCGCTGGCCTGGGCGGAGCGGGCCAAGGCGGCGATCCTGACACTGCCGGACGGCGAGTTCCGGGCGATGCTGTACGATCTGGCGGACTATGTCGTGGCGCGGGTGAATTGAGAATGTCCCCGTGGGGCTATGAGGGCAAGCCGCTCAAATCGCCGTAGATGGCACAAGCAACTCGCAGCGCCGAAGGTTCGGCTTAACCGGCCAGTCAATCGGTGCGGCGCCAATCCGATGCCGCAGTGATCCACCAATCCGGATGAACCGTTTGCAGCGCACGGGCGGCATCGTCGGCCTCGGTCCGTGTCGCGTAGAGGCCAAAGCAAGTGGCGCCGGAACCGGTCATGCGGGCCAGCAGGCAGCCTTCGGTCTGGCCCAGCCGGGCCAGCGCGACGCCGACGGCCGGCGCGATCAGGCGCGCCGGAAGCTCGAGATCGTTGGTCTGGCAGGCGAGCCACGCGGTGAAATCGTCTACGCCCTTCCAGTCGGGCAGGCGGGCGGGCATCGGGCGGTTCTTCTTGCTGGCAAGATTTGCGAAAACCGCGGATGTGGACACCGGGACGCCGGGATTGGCGAGGACGAAATGCAGTGGTGGAAGATCGGGTATCTCGGTCAGGATGTCGCCGATGCCGGACATCCGGCAGGCCCGGGCGCGAAGGCAGACGGGCACATCGGCCCCGAGCGGTGCCGTGGCGGCGGGCAGCGGTAGCGTAAGGCCGAAACAGCCCGACAGCGCCCGCACGGTGGCAGCGGCATCGGAAGAGCCGCCGCCGATGCCCGACGCCGCGGGCAGGTGTTTTTCCAGCGTGATCGCGGCAGGCGGAGCCTTCAACCAGTCCGCGGCTTTCAGAACAAGGTTCGACGTATCCGATGGCACCTGCCGCGAGAACGGTCCGGTCACGGTCAGACTGGTTTGCCGCGCGGGCGCAACGTGGACGACGTCGCCGGTGTCGGCGAACACCACCAGCGAATCCAGAAGGTGATAGCCGTCGGCCCGCTGACCGGTAACGTGAAGCGTCAGATTGATCTTTGCGGGGGCGAAGGCGGTCGCACTGCCCTCGGCGCTCTCCACGATCATGGCCAGGCGCTGCCTAGCCGTCCTGCGCGGTGACCTGCAGCGGTGGTGCGCCTTCCTCTTCCAGCACGACGTCCAGCCCGACCTCGAGCTTGCGGCGGATGCGTTCGGCTTCGTCCTCTTCGGGGTCGAAGGACAGCGCACGCCGCCATTGGAATTCGGCCTCGATCTTGCGGCCCACCGCCCAATACGCATCGCCCAGGTGGTCGTTGACGATCGGATCGACCGGCATCAGTTCGGTCGCGCGTTCCAGATTGACCACCGCATCGGCATAGTCGCCCATCCGGAACTGCACCCAGCCCAGCGAATCGACGATGTAGCCGCTGTTGGGCTGGCCCGCGACGGCCTCTTCGATCAGGGCAAGCGCCTCTTCCATGTTGATCTGCATCTCGACGAAGGAATAGCCGAGATAGTTCAGCACCTGCGGCTGGCCCGGGTTCAACTCCAGCGACTTGCGAAAATCGGCTTCGGCCAGATCCCACCGGTCCTCGCGCTCATGCGTGATGCCGCGGGCGAAGAACACCAGCCATTGCGGACGCTGTGGATCGTCATAAAGCGCGATGGCGGCATCATAGGCTTTGGATGCCTCGTCATAACGTTCCAGCCCGCGCAGCGTGTCGCCCAATGTGATATGCACCGCCGGATTGTCGGGACGCGCACGGGCGAGCTGTTCCAGCACTTCGATCGCCGCCTCGGTCTTGCCCGATTTGCGCAGCGCCTCGGCGCGGCCCAGTTCGGCGGCATCGAATGCGGGGTGATCGCGCGGAATGCGGTTATAGGCCTCGGTCGCCAGCCCATAGCGTTCCAGCTTTTCCAGAAGCGCGGCGCTGAGCAGGACGGCGTCCACATTGTCCGGGCGCAGGTATTCGGCCAGACGGCTGTAAAGCAGCGTGTAGCTGTCGGCGGCTTCGCCGTTCAGCGCGCCCGCGACCACCAGAAACACCTCGGCCGCGCCGTCCTTGGCGTTGCGCACCGCCGTGTAGGGCAGGACCTTTCCCGCAGCCAGGTCGCTGCGCATGCGCTCCAGTGCGGGGTCAAGATCGGCGCCGAAGCTTTGCGCGATCAGGTCCAGCGCGTCGTCGTTGCGTTCCAGCTGGCTGAGCACCTCGGCAAAGGCAACGACACCGCGGCGGGTCAGCTGCAATGCGCCTTCGGACCGTCCCGACAGGATTTCGTCGGCGGATTCGAAATCGCCGACCATCGCCAGCGCCAGCGCCTTGTGATACAGGCCGAACACCTCGACCCCGCCGGTGGTCGCGACCTCGTCGAAGGTTTCCAGCGCCTCGGACATGCGGCCCATGCCAAGCTGGGCCCAGGCCTTCAGCAGCCCGTCGACAAGCGGGCCGACGGTTTGGCCCGCGGCCAGATCGTCGAGCGCCTGGCCGAAATTCTCGCGTTTGATCTGATCGGACAGCAGCACCATGTTGGCGGTCTGGCTGGTGGCGCCTGTGGAAATCAGCCGCCGGGCCACGGCGGCAGCGCGGTCCACCTGGCCGAGCCCGGTATAGGCCATCACCGCGTTCTCCATGAGCTGGGGATTGCCGGGATCCTGAACCAGGGCGCGGGCGTAATAATCGGCGGCCGCGCGGAAGTCGCTGAAGAGGCTGGCGTGGCGGGCGGCGAGATAGGCGCCAGAGACGCCCTGGGCCAGGGCCGGGACTGCGGTGGCGAGGCTGAACACGGCTGCCGCGACGAGGGTGGGAATGCGAAGATGCACGGGGGAATACGCCTTGGTTGACTCGTTACCGGCGAAGCTAGCCCGCCAAGGGTTGCGACGCAATGTGCGTGGCGGTCGCGTGCGGGAATCCCGCGGGATTGTGACCTCGCGGGCAGCGATGGATGGATTTGCCGTGAAGCGGCACTAAACTCGCGGCAGGTTGCGCAAAGGAGAGGCATTATGTGGCGGCTGATTGCGGTTTTTCTGCTGGGCGGCGTTCTGGGCACCGGGTTCGGCGTCGCGGCGGGATTCTTTGTTTATCCCTTCGTGTTTCCGCCGCCCGCGGCGATGGACAGGTTGACGGCGGAAGAGGCCGAGCGGCTGGTGGCCACGGGCACCTTCATCCACGCCAATCCGTCGGACCCGATCCACTATGGCGCGGGACGGGTGGAGGTGTTCGAGGACGTGGTGTTTCTGGCCGAGGATTTCGAGGTCGGGCCGGGGCCGGCATTCCACGTCTATCTGGTGCCGAAGGCGGAAATCCGGGCGTCGGGGGACGTGATGGACACGATGTTCATCGATCTGGGCAGGCTGCGCGCCTTTGAAGGCAGTCAGAAGTACCCGATCCCGGCGGGGGTGGACCTGGCCGACTATCCCAGCGTGGTGATCTGGTGCCGGCAGTTCGGGGTGCTGATTTCGCCTGCGGATCTCACGTTCGAGGCGTCGAGCTGAGCAGAACGGTTTCGGATCGGCTGCGCCGATCCGACCGGGGCGAGGGGGACGCTATCCCCCTCGCGCTCCCCCTGGCGTATTTGCGCCAAGAAGAAGATGCTCTGAGCGGGGTCACATATTGGGATAGTTCGGCCCATCGCCGCCCTGCGGGACCGTCCAGTTGATGTTCTGGCTGGGGTCCTTGATGTCGCAGGTCTTGCAGTGCACGCAGTTCTGGAAGTTGATGACGAATTCCGGCTGCCCGTCCTTTTCCACCACCTCGTAGACGCCGGCGGGGCAATAACGCTGGGCCGGTTCGGCAAACTGGGGCAGGTTGACCTGGATCGGAACGCCCGGGTCCTTCAGCTGCAGATGCGGCGGCTGGCTTTCCTCGTGATTGGTCATCGAGAAGCTGACATTGGTGAGCCTGTCAAAGCTCAAGACGCCGTCGGGCTTGGGATAGTCGAATTCAGTGTGCTTGCTGGCCTTGCCGGTGGCGGCGGCGTCGGTCTTGCCATGTTTCAGCGTGCCGAGGATCGAGGCGCCGAACAGGTTGTTGGTCCACATGTCGAACCCGCCGAGGGTCAGCGAGGCCAAGAGACCGCGGTTCGACCAGAGCGGTTTGACGTTGCGGACGCGGCGCAGATCCTTGCCGACCGGACCCTCGCGAAGTTCGGCGTTATACGCGTCGAGCGTGTCGCCGGCGCGATCTGCCCGGATCGCGTCGAATGCAGCCTCGGCCGCGGCTTTGCCCGACAGCATGGCGTTGTGGTTGCCCTTGATGCGGGGGACATTCACCAGACCCACCGAACAGCCCAGCAGCACACCGCCCGGAAAGGCCGCCCTGGGCATCGACTGCCAGCCGCCTTCCGAGATTGCGCGAGCGCCGTAGGCGATGCGCTTGCCGCCCTTCAAAAGCTCGGCAACCATCGGATGATGCTTGAACCGCTGGAATTCCTGATAGGGCGACAGGTAGGGGTTGGCGTAGTTCAGGTGGACGACGAAGCCCACGTAAACCTGATTGTTATCGAGGTGGTAGATGAAGCTGCCGCCACCCGCGTTCGAGCCCAGCGGCCAGCCCATCGTGTGGGTGACCGTACCCTCGGCATGCTTGTCGGGATCGATCTCCCAGATTTCCTTCATGCCGATGCCGAATTTCGGGGCGTCGGCATCCCTGGCCAGATCGAATTTCTCGATCACCTGCTTCGACAGCGACCCGCGCACGCCTTCGCCCAGCATGACGTATCTGCCGTGCAATTCCATGCCCGGTTCGTATTGCGGGCCGGGCGTGCCGTCGGGATTCTTGCCGAACTCGCCCGCGATGACGCCCTTGACCTCGCCGTTTTCGCCATAGACCAGTTCGGAACAAGCCATGCCGGGGAAGATTTCGACGCCCATCTCTTCGGCCTGCTCGGCCATCCACCGGCAGACATTGCCCATCGAGACGATGTAGTTGCCGTGGTTCGACATCAGGGGCGGCATGGCGAAGTTCCACAGGCGCAGCTGGCCGCCCTGGCCCAGCATGTAGAAATTGTCCTGTCTCACCGGCACCGAGATCGGCGCGCCCTTGTCCTTCCAGTCCGGGATCAGGGCGTCCAGGCCCGAGGGGTCGAGCACCGCGCCCGACAGGATATGTGCGCCGACCTCGGAGCCCTTTTCCAGCACCACCACGTTCAAATCGGCGTCGAGCTGTTTCAGGCGGATCGCCGCGGACAGGCCGGCGGGCCCGGCCCCTACGATCACCACGTCGTATTCCATCGACTCGCGTTCGATCTCGCTCATGCCGGTGTCCTCATCCTCTGGCGGCGTTTTGCATCCGCAGCAGAGGTAAAGACGCCTGCCCAACGCGTCAATCGCTACGCTGCGTATCGATATGCTTCTTCTTGGTGAAACTGCGCGCTCTGGCCCGGGTCATCCAAGATTTTCGTTCTCAGGGCGCGGCGCGGCCGAAACCATGGCCCTGCCCTAACTCTCTGGCCGGTCACCCATCAGGTACCGCGGTCCCGGCCCCTTCGCTTGCGCCCGGTCCTCCGGGTTGTAAAGCTTGCAATTCGGCAGGCTCAGGCACCCGCAGCCGATGCACCCGTCGAGATTGTCGCGCAGCCGCCGAAGCGTTTCGATCCGGGCATCGAGTTCTGCCCGGAACTGTTTGCCGATCCGTGCCCAGTCTGCCTTGGTCGGCGTGCGTCCCTTGGGCAACCCCGCCATCACTTCGGCGATTTGCGGCAGGGAAAACCCGAATTTCTGGGCGATCATAACAAAGCTCAGCCGCCGGATGTCGGACCGCAGAAACCGCCGTTGCCCGCCCGCATTGCGCCCCGGCCGTACCAGGCCAAGCTCTTCGTAGTAGCGGATCGCCGAGACGGCGAGCCCTGTCCGGTCTGCAAGCTGGCCGATGGTAAGCATCCTGAATCCTGCCGAAAAAACTTCTTGACCTAAAGTTAACTTGAGGAATTATCCATGGCGGGTCAACACCGAAACCCAGGAGATCAAAGCCATGACTGCCCAGCTTGAACACGTGAATTATACCGTCAGCGATGCCGAGAAGACGGCCGGCTGGCTGTGCGACCTGTTCGGATGGCATATCCGCTGGCAGGGGCCGTCGCTGAATGGTGGGATTTCGATCCATGTCGGGACCGACGATCAGTATGTTGCGCTTTACACCCATGGCACGCCACGCCCGAGCCGGGAGGACAACTATGCGACCACCGGGGGCCTCAACCATATCGCCGTGACGGTCGACGATCTGGATGCGATGGAGGCCCGCGTGAAGGCCGCGGGTTTCGTGCCCACCAGCCATGCCGATTATGAACCCGGACGGCGGTTCTATTTCCACGACCGCGACGGCATCGAATACGAGGTCGTCAGCTACGCGCCGTGACCCCGGGCGGGTGCGGAAGGTCCGATGTTGCGGTCTTCCGCCCACCCGGGCGCGATATACCTTGCATTCCGGCTGCCGCTCGGTGCAGTTAGCGGATCAATGCGGCGCGAGGTTCGCGCTACGACCCCGGCTGCCCGGAAGAGTGCCATGGACAAGATACCGTTGACCCGCGCAGGACACGGCGCGCTCAGTGAAGAATTGAAGACGCTCAAGTCTGTCGAGCGTCCTGCGGTGATCCGCGCCATCGCCGAGGCACGCGAGCACGGCGATCTGAGTGAGAACGCCGAATACCATGCCGCGCGCGAAAAGCAGGGCTTTATCGAGGCGCGGGTGAAAGAACTGGAGGCGATCCTGGGCCGCGCCGATGTGATCGACCCCGAAAAGCTGACCGGTACGATCAAGTTCGGGGCGACGGTCCGGATCGTCGACGAGGACACCGATGAGGAAAAGACCTATCAGATCGTCGGCGAGCCCGAGGCGGACATCTCGAACGGCAAGCTGAATGTGGCGTCGCCGTTGGCGCGTGCGCTGATCGGCAAGGAAGAGGGCGACAGCGTCGAGGTGCGCACCCCGGGCGGCGAAAAGGGCTATGAAGTCCTGAGCGTCGATTTCATCTAGGCGCTCTGCGCCGCGCCAAGGGGCCTGGACGCCAGATGGCAGACCCGAAACCGGAAACACCGATCGATCTTGGAATCTACGGCCGCAAGGTGCGCCCGCCGCGGGTAACCGTGACCGAGGTCATCGCCACCGTGCTGTCGCTGATCTGGATCGGCGGCGTGGCGATCTTCTTTCTCGTGACCGGTTCCGGCGACGGCCCGCGGGTCGATACGCTCGGCTTCGTGATGACGCTTCTGGCGATCTTCATGCCGGTGGCGCTGATCTGGGTGGCGGCGACGGCGGCGCGGACGTCCCGGGTGATGCGCGAGGAATCGGCGCGGTTGCAGGCGGCCATCGACGTGATGCGGCAGACCTATGTCCAGCAACAGGCGGCGGGCACGGCCACGGTGAAACCCTCGGTCGAACGCAAGCTGGAAGAGATCGCGGCGGCGCAGCGCAAGACCGAGACCGCCATCGCCACCTTCACCTCGATCCGGCCGGAGGCCGAAGCGGATGAAAAGCCCGCGGTGCCCAAGCCCGAGCCGGTGGGCGAGGAACAGCCAAGCCTGGCGCTGGGCACGCCCGCCGAGGCGCTTGCGGCGCCGGTCAACATCCCCGATTTCATCCGTGCGCTGAACTTTCCCGAGAATGCCGAGGACAAGGAAGGCTTTCGCGCGTTGCGGCGCGCCTTGCGCGACCGGCAGACCGCACGTCTGGTGCAGGCCAGCCAGGACGTGCTGACGCTGCTCAGCGAGGATGGCATCTATATGGACGATCTGCGGCCGGACCGCGCCAAGCCCGAGGTCTGGCGGCGGTTTGCGCAAGGTGCGCGTGGGCCGACGGTAGCGGGGCTGGGCGGGGTGCGCGACCGGTCCTGCCTGGCGCTGGCGGCCGGTCGGATGCGGCAGGACCCGGTGTTCCGCGACACGGTGCATCATTTCCTGCGCCGGTTCGACGAGACCTTCACCAGTTTCGAGACGGTGGCCAACGATGCCGACATCGTTGCGCTGACCGATACCCGCACTGCCCGGGCTTTCATGCTGCTTGGCCGTGTGACCGGCACCTTCACCTGATTGTGCGACCAGGCCCGATCGCGCCGGCGCTCATGTTGTCCGCAGCGCTGTCACGGTCGCACTTTACCATGTGACTGAACGGAACGACCGGCCAGCAACGACCCGAACGTCCCGGCAATGTCAGCTTTCACGAAGGCGGCGGTGCAACGATGTCGGCGGTGGTGCCGTGAGAGCCGGTCAGGCCCATCGACTTAACTTGGGCGACGGCGTAACACCTGTCTGCAGATCGCGGATGCGCAACAGGACCGGCGGCGTGCACGCCGGGTCCAGGCCTTGGGTGTGGCGGCGCAATCCGCGCCCGGCCCGACGCCGCCCGGACTATCCGTTAATGATCGCCAGCAGGACCAGCGCGACCAGGATGATGATCACCGAGTTGGTGACCCACTTCACAAAACCCGCAAAGGTCTTTTCCTGTTCGGTGATGTCCATTTCGCCATGCGTGTGGTCGGCCATGTCGAGCGGTTCCCGTAAGATCTGTTTCGTCCGGGTTTAGACGATTCCAATCGGGCTGTCACGGGGCCGGACCCGCGCGTATCAGCGCAGGTCACTCGGCCTCGAGATCGGCGGCAAGACGGAATCCGATGCGTTGCGGAGCGCGGTCCGCCCGCGCCTTGGGCAACGCCCGCAGCAGTACGTTCAACTGGGTGACATGCTGGATCAGCTGCGTCTTGGTCCCCGCGGGATCAGAGCCGTAGAAGGTGACGATATCGGGGTCGAAATAACCGATCCCCTCGATCCGGATCACGCCCGCCTGCGCCCCGGTAAAGCCCATGGCGACCTCGTGTTCGTTGTCGAGCTGGTCTTCGAAATTCTTGATGTAGAGGATCAGACGCTCGTAGGCCCATTCAGCCGGGCTTTTCTGTTGCACCGGCTTTCTGGCGGCTGAGCGCGGCAAAGCAACGGTCTCGTCAGCCGGTCTGATCTGCGGATCGGTGTGCACGGAATGGGCACGCGGCATCGCCTGGTCTTCCAGGGCTTCGGCGGTGGTCTTGATGTGGTCGGTCATCGGTTGGCCTTTGGGTCAGCCCGGATCGGGCAGCGGCAGGGCGGTGGTGTCCTTGAGGTCCTGCATAACGAAACTGGCCGAGATATCCAGAACGGGCACCCGGGCGGTCAGGTCCTTGTAAAACCGGTCGTAGGCGGCGACGTCGCCGATGCGTACCTTCAACACATAATCCAGATCGCCGGTCATCCGGTGGGCGCCCGTGATCTCGGGCATGGCGCGGACGGCGCGTTCGAATGTGTCCCGCCAGCCGGGATCGTGCGCGCTGGCGCGGATCAGGACGATGGCGGTCAGGGGACAGCCGAGTTTTTCGGGATTGAGAACCGCGACGCGTCCCTGGATGACGCCCTCGGCCTCCATCCGCTTGATCCGGCGCCAGCAGGCGTTGCGCGACAGGTGTACGCGATCCGCGAGAGTGTCCATCGGGCAGAGGGCATCACGTTGCAGTTCAGCGAGGATGCGTGTGTCGAATGTATCGAGATTTGACATGTTTTGAGGACCATGTCCCAATTTTATGCCAAAAACCAGTTCGAATTGAGACCCGGTGACACGCATGCAGCGATAGAACCCTCTTGGACACCATTCAAGAGGACGTCGATATGACCCGCACCGCTCTGAAAAACCTGTTTCTCGATCACCCGGCCAGTGTCGAGGAAAGCTATGTCGAACACATGCGCTTTGCCGCGGGGTTTGCGTTCTGGCTCCTCGTCGCCGGGCTGGCGGCCCTGGTGCATGCGCTGGTGCCGGCGCTGTGCGAGACGACGGCGAGCCGGATCGTACGCGGGCTTTGCCAGAGGATGGACAGCCGGGGCCGGTGAGGCCGAGACCGTGTGGCCGGATCAGGCGTGACGTCCAGAAGGACGAGCGGTTCCGGGAATGCTCACCCCACCGCCTTCCACACCCACGCCCCGTCCGCGCGCCGGGTTCGTGTCACCTGTCCCAGATGCAAAAGATGGTTCAGATGCGCGACCGCCTCGACCAGCGCAAGGCCATACTCGCCCCCGCCGATCCGGCGCTTGAAGAGCGCCGGAAAACAGTCGGCGGCGACGTGGGGCTCTGCCAGCAGATCCAGAAGCCGTTCCAGCGCCCCGTGGTGGTTGTCGATCAGCTGGCGCATGCGGGTCGGCAGCCCGGTGAAGGGCAGCTTGTGGCCGGGCAACACCAGCTGGCTGTCGCGGGCAAAGTCCTGCAGGTGTTCGCAGGACTCGAGCCACTCGGCCACCGGATCGGCTCCGGGCTCGGTGGCGTAGACGCCGAGATTCGGCGAGATCGAGGCCAGCAGCTGATCGCCGCCGATCACCAGTTGCTCGTCGCGGCTCCAAAGCGTGGCATGCTCGGGTGCGTGGCCGTTACCGATGCGTACGTCCCAGACGCGGCCTGCGAGGTGGATCGCATCCCCCTCCTTGATCCGGCGAAAGCCCAGCGGCAGGGGGGCTACGACGTCGGAAAAGTTGAACGGACGCTCGCTCTGGCGCTTTTCAAGGATATCGGCATGCATGCCCGCGCTGCGCCAATAGGCGAGCGTTTCCGAGGTCGGTTTGGCCTGTACGTCCAGCACCAGCATGCGCGCCATCAGCCAGGCAGTCCGGGTGGTGATCAGTTCAGCCCCGTGCCGGGTCTGGAACCATCCGGCAAGGCCGATATGGTCGGGGTGGTGGTGTGTGACCAGCACGCGCGCGACGGGCGCGCCGCGCAAGGGCCCGTCCAGCACGGATTGCCAGATCGCGCGGGTGCGCTTGCTGTCAAAGCCGGTGTCGACCAGGGTCCAGCCGTCACCGTCCCTCAGCGCGTAGACGTTGACGTGATCCAGCGCCATCGGCAACGGCAGGCGCAGCCAGAGGATACCGTCGGCGACCTCGATGACCTCGCCTTCGCCGGGCGGCTCGGACCAGGGATAGGTCAGGGGCGCATGGGCGGCGTCCATCTAGCCCGCGTCCGATCCGATGACGTCCATCAAGGCGGCCATGCCTTAGGCGGCGAGGTCGCCGGGGCTCAGCGTATAGAGACCTTCCGCCCCCTCGCGGGCGTGGGCGCAGAGGCTGGCGTGTTCGGGCAGCAGGCGCTTGATAAAGAAGGTCGCCAGCGCCGCGCGGTTGCCCGGCCCGCCGACGCGCGCGGCCTTGAGGTGGAAGTGCCCGCCAAGGACCCGCGCGAAGGCGCGCAGATAGGGCACCGCCCCGGCGAACCGGTCGTTAAGGTCCTGCGTCACCAGCCATTCGGTGGTTTCGCGCAGGGTTTCGGCTGCATTCCAGACGTCCTGCGCCAGCTCGGGCAACGTGGTACGCGCGGCCTCGGCATTGGCCTCGACCTCGTCGAGCAGACGATAGGTGGCCTCGCCCCCGTCCATCATCTTGCGGCCCACCAGATCCATCGCCTGGATGCCGTTCGTGCCTTCGTAGATCGAGGTGACGCGCGCGTCGCGGAAATACTGCGCGGCGCCGGTTTCCTCGATATAGCCCATGCCGCCGTGAACCTGCACGCCCAGTTCCGCCACGGCGATCCCCGTCTCGGTTCCGAAGGCCTTGGTGATCGGGGTCAAAAGCGCCGCGCGCGCGGTCCAGTCGGCATCGCCGGTGGCGTTCGACATGTCGATGGCGACCGCATTGGCCAGCGCGATGGCGCGCGCCGCCTGGGTTTCGGCCTTCATCGTGGTCAGCATGCGGCGTACGTCGGCATGATCAAGGATCGTGCCGGTTCCGCCGGCGATCATCGACCGGCCCTGCCTGCGGTCCTGCGCATAGGCCAGGGCGTGCTGATAGGCGCCTTCGGCGCTGCCGATGCCCTGCACGCCCACGCCCAGACGCGCGTTGTTCATCATGGTGAACATCGCCGCCATCCCGCCATGTTCTGGCCCGATCATCCAGCCGGTGGCGCCGTCGTACTGCATCACCGCGGTCGGAGAACCGTGCAGGCCGACCTTGTGTTCCAGGCTGACGACCTTAAGCGAATTGGCGACGCCGGGATTGCCGTTTTCATCCGGGATCTTCTTGGGCACCAGGAACAGGCTGATACCCTTGGTGCCCGGCACCCCGTCCGGCAGCCGCGCCAGGACCAGATGACAGACGTTTTCGGTGAAATCGTTGTCGCCCCACGAGATATAGATCTTTTGCCCGGTGATGCTGTAGGTGCCGTCGCCGTTGGGCTCGGCCTTGCTGCGCAGTGCGCCGACATCCGACCCGGCCTGCGGCTCGGTCAGGTTCATCGTGCCCGACCATTCGCCGGAAATCAGTTTGGGCAGATAGATCGCCTTGATCTCGTCGCTGGCGTGGTGTTCCAGCGCCTCGATCTGACCCTGGGTCATCAGCGGATTGAGCTGCAGCGCCAGACAGGACCCCGACATCATCTCGTTCACCGCGGTCGTCACCGTCGTCGGCAGCCCCATACCGCCGAATTCGGGATCGGCGCCGGTCGACACCCAGCCGCCGTCGGCAATCGCCTTGTAGCCGTCGGCAAAGCCCGGAGAGGTCCGCACCACACCGTTTTCCAACCGTGCCGGGTGCAGGTCGCCGTTCCTCTGAAGCGGTGCCAGAATGTCTTCGCACAACCGGCCCGCCTCGGTCAGGATCGCGTCGACCATGTCGGTATCCGCCTCAGCGAAGCGTTCGGTCGCGGTCACCTGGTCCATGCCGACAACATGATCGAAGAGAAACCGGAATTCGGGGACTGGGGCGCGGTATGGCATCAGAACTTCCTTCAATCGTCTTGGCAGCGAAGCGCGGGACCGGTATCAGCAAACCTTCTTTAACATGGGTGCGGGGCTGCCCGCGACTCGAACGCAGCGTCACGAACCGATGCCCGAGACCGAAATCCTGCCGGCCAACGAAACCGGGCTGGCCCGCGCGGCAGAGCTGTTGCGCTCCGGCCGCCTTGTGGCCTTTCCGACCGAGACGGTCTATGGCCTGGGCGCCGACGCGACCGACGGCACAGCGGTGGCGCGGATCTTCGAGGCCAAGGGCCGGCCGCGTTTCAACCCGCTGATCGTGCATGTCCCCGACGTCGCCAGCGCGCGCCGCATCGCGCATTTCGACAGCACCGCCGAACGGCTGGCCGACGCGTTCTGGCCCGGCGCGCTGACGCTCGTCCTACCGCTGAAACCCAGCGCCGGGATCGCGCCCCTGACAACGGCCGATCTGCCCAGCATTGCGCTGCGCCTGCCCGATCATCCGCTGGCCCGGGACCTGCTTCGGCGGGTGGCCAGACCCGTCGCCGCACCTTCGGCCAACCCCAGCGGCCGGATCAGCCCGACCAGCGCGCATCATGTTCTTTCCGGGTTGAACGGAAAGATCGATGCGGTTCTCGACGGCGGCACCTGCCCGGTCGGGCTGGAATCGACCATCGTTGCCACGCAGCCGCGCCCGACGCTGCTGCGCCCGGGGGGCCTGCCGGCCGAGGCCGTCGAGGCCTGCCTTGGTGCGCGCCTGGGTGTCGCGGGTTCCGAGATTACCGCGCCGGGTCAGCTTGCCTCTCACTATGCGCCGAACGCGCGTCTGCGCCTCGATGCCAACGCCGCAAATCCCGGCGAGGCCCTGCTGGGGTTCGGCCCGGTCGAGGCCGATCTGAACCTCTCGCCCACCGGCGATCTGGTCGAAGCCGCGGCCAACCTGTTTCACCACCTGCATACGCTCGATGCCCGGCACCCGGGCGCGATCGCCGTCTCGCCGGTCCCCGATCGCGGCCTGGGCCGGGCGATCAACGACCGCCTGCGCCGTGCTGCTGCGCCCAGGGCGGGATGAGTCTTGACCGAACCGCTTTCTAGCTGCTCAGGCCTGAAGTTGCCAGTCGCGACCAGTCTTCCAGCGCGGAATCAAGGGGCGTAGCCCCGCCGCGCCATCGCCGACCCGCGCCGGAGGGGAGGCGATTTTCCAACGTTGCGTATCACAAAGAGGTCGTTCGGAGTTTGCCGGGATAAATCGAGCCGTTCACACGTCTGGGTCGCCTCCCCGCGGGTCGGTGATGGCACGGCTTCGTGCTTGATAAGCAATGATCGCTACAGGCCAAACGCACCTTACGCGTCATCTCATTTGTAAAGCGTGCTCACGCCCGGCCCGCCTCGGCCGACAGCAGCAGCGGGTCGATGCCCAGCGACTTCAAGGCCGCGACCCATTTTCCGTCATTGTCGGCGTCAAAGACGATCTCGGGCGAGGCATCGCAGGTCAGCCAGCCGTTGCGGTGGATCTCGTCCTCCAGCTGCCCCGGCCCCCAGCCGGCATACCCAAGCGCAAGGATGCGCCGCTGGGGTCCCGCCCCCTTGGCCATATCCTGCAGGATGTCGAGCGTCGCGGTCATCCCGAACTGGGCATCCACCTTCAGCGTCGAGTCGGTCGCCGCGTAATCCCCCGAATGCAGCACGAAGCCGCGGCCATGTTCCACCGGACCGCCGAAATGCACCGAGACCCCGTGGCTGCCGTCGCCCTTTGGGATATCGAGCTGCTCCAGCAGATCGTCCATCTTCAGCCCGGGCGCCGGCTTGTTGACGATCAGCCCCATCGAGCCGTCGGCGGAATGGGCGCACATGAAGATCACGCTTTTTTCGAACCGCGGATCGCCCATCCCGGGCATCGCGATCAGAAGCTTGCCGCTGAGATCGGTGGAATCGGGGGCGCCAGTCATACGATTACCATACCCTCAAGCCCCCCCGGTCGGGCAAGTGGGGCAAAAGCCACACCCACGCGGCCATCGCCGGATTGTGATTTCAGGAATCGGCCGGCGCGCCTAAATTGACCTGCATGCTTAAAAAACTCGCCTCATCCGCCGCCGTGGCGCTCTGCCTCGGCAGCACCGCGCTTGCCGGCGGATTTTCGCCGGACGATGTGGCGCAATTCAGTGTTCTGCCCGGATGGCGCACGGCGTCGGGCACGCATCTGAGCGCGCTGAGGGTGCAGCTGGCGCCGGGGTGGAAGACCTATTGGCGCGCGCCGGGCGAGGCCGGTATTCCGCCGCGCTTCGACTGGACCGGGTCTGACAATCTGGCCTCCGTCGCGTTCCACTGGCCGGTGCCGGACGTCTTTTACCAGAACGGCATGCGCACCGTGGGGTACGAGCGCGAACTGGTGCTGCCGATGGAACTGACCCCGAAACGGGCCGGCGGCGATATCTCGGTACAGGCCGAGATCGAGATCGGCGTCTGCGAGGACATTTGCATTCCGATATCGGTGCGGGTGTCGGCCGAGCTTGACCCCGTCGGCCGGCCGGATGCCCGGATTCGCGGCGCGATGGCTGCGCGGCCTGCGACCGGGAACGAGGCCGGGATGACATCGGCGACCTGCCGGGTGGAACCGATTCGCGACGGTCTGCGGGTAACCGCAGAGGTCGCCATGCCCCGGATCGGCCCGCGCGAAGTCGCGGTTTTCGAACACCCCGATCAGTCGATCTGGGTGTCCGAGGCCAGTGCGAAACGGCAGGGCGGCATGCTGCACGCGGTGACCGAGATGGTGCCGCCGTCGAACGCGCCGTTCCTTCTGGACCGCAGTCAGGTGCGCATCACGGTGATCGGTGCAGGCCGGGCGGTCGAGATCAGGGGCTGTTCCGGCTGAAATCCGTCGGAAGGCAATTTCGAAGCGGCATTCCGCAAGGTCCGATCACCGGCGCAGCCAAGCGATCCGAAAACGCATTGTACCTCAGGCGGGGCGCCGCCGTGCAATCAGAACCGACGCGACCGCAGCCAGGACATAGGCGCCCAGCGTCACCACGGCAGCGCCTGCAACGAACAGGGCCAGCGCCAATGTCAGAGCCGGAATGTCTGCCAGGCTTTGCGGCAGAAGGCCAAGCACAAATCCAGGCAGCGCGCCGGTGGCGATCACCGGGACCAGGGTCGCGGCGAAGAGCGCGGCGATGGCAAGGCCCGCGAGGCCGGTCACCGCGCCGAGGCCTTTCCCCTGCGGTGGCAGGCGCAGAGACCGGCGCAAGGCCGTCCACTGCCGGCTGGCGTCCTGCTGCATCGCCAGCAGGGCGGGCACCACGACCAGCACCAGCACCATGCCAAAGCCCAGCCCGTAGACCAGCGTGATGACCGTTGGTTTCAGGAACTGCGCCTGCTGCGATTGCTCGTAGAGCAGGGGTGTCAGGCCAAGCACGGTCGTCAGCGTCGTCAGCAGAACCGCCCGGAACCGGTCGCACGCCCCGTCGATGATCGCGGGGACCAGCCCGCGGTCCTCGGCATATTCGTCCACCGTCGTCACCAGCACGATCGAATCGTTGATGATGATCCCGGTCATACCGATCAGGCCCACGACCGAGAACATCGACAGCGGCACGTCCCAGCTGTAATGGCCATAGAACGCCCCAACCAGACCGAAGGGGATGACCGCCATCACCACCACCGGGCGGCTCCAGCTGCTGAAAATCCAGGCCAGGCACAGGTAGATGCCCAGAAGGCACAGGATGAACCCGGTCCGGGCGTCGTTGAGGAAGTCGTTTTCCTGTTCGGCAAGCCCCGAAAGCTGCGAAGCGATCCCGTATGTCTCCTCCAGTTCCGGCAGGATCCGGGTTTCCAGTTCTTCCATGATCAGATTGGCGCGTTCGGGGTCGTCTTCGCTGATGTCGCCGTTGACCGACACCAGCCGCAGACCGTTCTCGCGCCGGACGGTGGAAAAGCTGTTGCGGGTCTCGACGGTTACGATATCGGCAAGCGCCACGTACTGCCCGGCCTGCGTCCGCACCCGGGTGCGGTCGAGGAAATCGGCGGTCAGTTCGCCGGGCGGCAGTTCCACCCGAATCGTCGCGGTGCGCGGGCCCTCGGGATAGGTTGCGGCCTCGATCCCGTTCAGCCGGTTGCGCAGGATCCGACCCAGCTGGTCGATGGTAAAGCCAAGCGAGGCGCCCTGCGGCGTCAGGTCGAGGATCAGTTCTTCCTTGTCATAGGCCAGGCTATCCTCCAGCGCAGACACCTCGGGAAATTGTGCCATTGCGGTCTTGAGGTCCTCGGCGGCGGCCTTCAGCGTGGCGCTGTCGGCGCCGTAAAGCTGGACGTCGAGCGCATCGCCGCCGGGCCCCGAGCCCCAGCGGCGAAAGCTGAGGGTCTCGGCAAGCGGATGCCGGTTCACCTCGTCCTGCAGGTCGCTGACGAACCGGCGCGAGGAGTAGCCCGGACGCAGGTCGGCATCGATCAGCTCGACGGCGATCGAGCCCAGCTGGAAGGTCTCCTTGGTCTCGACCCCCGACAGGCCGCGGCCGGTATTGCCGCCGACCTCGGCGAGGACATAGTCGAGGATCTGCACCCCGTGTTCATCCTCGTACCGCTGCGCCACCGCCTCGGCGGCGCGCTGCATCTCGCGCATCATCTCCATCGTGTCGGCGCGCGTAGCCGAGGGCGCCATCGCGAAGTTGCCCGACACGGACCCGCGCTCGGGCGCGTTGAAGAACCGCCACTGCAGGTCGCCCTTGATGAATAGCGCCATCTGACCCGCCAGCAGAAGAATGGCGCAGGCAAAGACCGGATAACGCGCCCAGATGACCAGCCGTATCATCCGGCGGAACACGGTTTCGCGGAACCATCGGAAACCGCGGTTCACGACGCGGCTGGGGACGTCGTACCAGTGCTCCTTGGCCGAATGCGCGATGGAATGTGCCATATGGTGCGGCAGGATCAGGAAGCACTCGATCAGCGAGGCCATCAGTACGACGATCACGGTGAACGGGATGTCGGCGATCAGGTCGCCGAACCGGCCGCCGATGGCGACAAGGCCGAAAAACGCGATGATCGTGGTCATCGTCGCCGAAAAGACCGGCGGAAACATACGCCGCGCCGCGGTCTCGGCGGCCTTGAACGGGTCTTCGTTCCTGCGCCGGGCGCGGTGGTCTGCATGTTCGCCCACCACGATGGCGTCGTCGACCACGATGCCGAGCGTGATGATCAGCGCAAACAGCGAGATCATGTTCAGCGTCAGACCGAAGGCGTACATCATCGCAATGGCCGCGGTCATCGCCACAGGGATGCCGGCCGCGACCCAGAACGCCGTGCGGGCGTTCAGAAAAAGGAACAACAGCGCGACGACCAGCCCCAGACCGACGAGGCCGTTGTCCAGAAGGATATTGAGACGCCCGGTGATCGCCTCGGCCCGGGTGCGGATCAGGTCGATTTTCGCGCCTTCGGGCAGGGTCGCCTCCAGCGTCTCGGCGACCTCCTCGACCTGGCGTTGGATCTTGATGGCGTCGCCACGGTCCGACCGGTCGACCCGGATCGAAATCGCCGGGTCTTCGCCGGCGAAATAGGCGCGTTCCCGGTCCACCCCGCCCACGATCACACGGCCGACGTCGGCGATCGTCAGCTTCGACCCGTCGGGATTCGACCGCAGGATGATGCCGGCGATCTGATCGGCCTGGGTCTTGGCCGTGCCGGTCCGGACGCGGGCGTTGGCGCCGGTGACGTCGCCGGCCGGATCCGCCTCTGCCTCGCCCGCGATGACGTCGGCGATTTCGCGCATCGAGATGTCGTAGCGGATGAGCGACAGGGTCGGCACCTCGACGATGGTCTCCGGCGCGGCGACGCCGCGGATCGTGGTGCGGGTGACCCCTGCGGCGAACAGCCGGGTGACGAATTCATCGGCAAAGCGGCCCAGTTGGTCGACGCCCACGGGACCGGTGATGACGACATCGGTCACCCGGTCGCGCCAGGCGCCGCGGCGCACCGTCGGATCCTCGGCATCCTCGGGCAGGTCGGTGATCGTATCGACCGCCGCCTGCACGTCGTCGGCGGCGCGGCCCATATCCCAGCCGGGTTCGAAATCGAGCGTGATGCGGGCATTTCCCTCGCGCGAGGTCGCCTCCGAGCTTTCGACGCCCTCGACGGCCAGCAGCACGGGCTCCATCACCTGGACGATGGCGTTGTCCACATCCCCGGCCCCGGCACCATCCCAGGCGACGCGAACGGTGACGTTGTCGATGACCACATCGGGGAAGAACTGTGCCCGCATGCGCGGGAAGGCAGCGATGCCGGCGGCAATCAGGATGACGAGCAGCAAGTTCGCGGCGGTGCGGTGGCGGGTGAAGTAGCTCAGGATGCCGCCGACGCGGGGGAAGCGTTCAGCCATGATGTGATCTGCCGACCAGAAGGGCGACGAATTTTCGGCGAAAATTCGTGCGTCGCACCTCTCTAGCCTCCCATCCGCGATTCGATGCGTTCGATCATCTTGGCGGGCACCTGCTTCTGGCCAAGCTGCGACAGGACACGTTCCTTGGCTTCCTTCGGCATGAACCGGTTGCCCTCGACGAAGGCCACCAGCCTGGCGCGGCGTTCCTCGCTCAGCTCGACCATCGCCGGCTCCGCAGGCGCGGCCGGAACTCCGGCCGTGCCGGGAAGGATCGGGCGCACCTTGATGCCTTCACCCAGCAGCGGCGACCGTTCGGCGACGACCAGCCGGTCGCGCAGGTCCCGGGCGCGCACGATGACATCGTCCCTCTGGCGGCGCAGCACTTCGACCGGGGCAAGTTCAAGCCGCTCGTCCTCTCCGACCACCAGCACGGTGTTCGCCGAGTCGACCGCCGTGGCGGGCAGTTCCATGACAAAACGCAACTCGGGCTCGGCAATACGCACGGTCACGAAATCGCCGGGGCGAAAGCCCTTGGCGCCGTCGATCCTTGCAAAGATCTGCCGGCCGGTCTGCCCCTCGCCGACGCTGGCGCTCTCGCGGCTGATCACGCCCCGGGCCGCCAGATCGACGCCCAGCACATCCAGCGTCACATCCACCGCCGCGGCCGGCAGTGCACCGCTTTCGTCGAGAAGCCTTGCATATTCGGTCGTCGAGACGCGGAACGCGACCTCCAGCCTGTCCGGGTCGACGATCCGGGCCAGACGCTCGTTGTTCTGAACCAGGCCACCTTTGACCACGGCGACATCGCTGAGCGTGCCGGAGAATTCGGCAAACACCTCGGTCTCGGCCAGATCGCGCTCTGCCTCCGCCAGCGCGATCCGGCGGCGGTCGAGCGCCGTCAGCGCCTGATCGACGGCGGCCTCGGCCTGGGCCAGCGCCTGCCGCCGGTTCAGCTCTGCCTGCGCGGCGCTGGCCTCGGCCAGTTCGGCGGTTTCGACGGCGGCCGCGGATCCGACGCCGCGATCCTGCAGGCTTTGCTGGCGGACCAGAGCCCTCGTTCGCAACACCAGTTGCTCCTGCGCCGAGGCGACGTCGTCCCGGGCCAGGTCCAGCGCGCGGCGCGCCTCGGCCAGCTCGCGTTCGGCTTCGGTGAGGTCTGTCGCCGCAACGTCAAGTGCGGCCTGCGCGTCCGACGGATCGACGCGCACCAGCAGATCGCCCGCCTGAACCCGACCGCCGTCCTCGAACCCCTCGGCCAGGTCGACCACGGTCCCCGAAGTCCGGGCCCGCACCTCCAGTATCCTGCGGCTGCGCACCTCGCCGAAGCTGGTCATCACCGGCGTTACCGCGCCGGGCTCGAAGGGGACGACGTTGACCGCGAACACCCGTTCGCGCGTCGGCCTCGGGCGGTTCTCCTCGGCCCAGCGTTCCTGCAGCGCGCCATAGACGGTCTGCCCGGCATAGGCCAGAATGCCCACCGTCAGCGACAGCAGAAACAAGCCAACTAAACTGCGGCGCAAAAAGCGCATGTTTTCTGGGCCCTTCCCCGGTGCGATCCAACACCGTTAAGATAGCGTGCCCGGCCGGAACGTCCAAGCCGGGCCAACGTCACGTGCGGGTGATACGCGCGGGCCGGCTATTTCCGTCGCTGATGTTCGTCCAATCGCGGAAAAATCTCGACAAAGTTGCAGGGCCGGTGACGGTAGTCGAACTGCCACTGCAGGATCTCGTCCCAGGCATCCCTGCAGGCGCCGGGGCTGCCGGGAAGGGCGAACAGGTAGGTGCCGTTCGCCACACCGCCGGTGGCGCGGCTTTGCACGGCCGAGGTGCCGATCTTTTGCATGCTGACAACCGTGAAGACCGTACCGAAGGCCTCGATTTCCTTCTCGTAGACGTCGCGATGCGCCTCGACCGTCACGTCGCGGCCCGTCAGCCCGGTGCCGCCGGTCGAGATCGCCACGTCGATGTCAGGATCCGCGGCCCAGGCGCGCAGCTGCGCGGCGATCTGGTCGCGCTCGTCGGGCAGGATCCTTCGATCTGCGACGCTGTGGCCGGCAGCTTCGATCCGGTCAACAAGGGTCTGGCCCGATCTGTCCTCTTCCGGACCGCGCGTATCCGACACCGTCAGCACCGCGATGCGGACAGGGATGAACTCCTTGCTTTCGTCGATCTTGCTCATGTGCGCTCCATCACCGCCAGCCGCAACGCCAGGGCGGCGAAGACCCCGGCACTGACCATAGCTAATCGCGCGTGCAAACCGAGGCGAGCGGGCGATTTGCCGCCCCAGCCCGCCCGCGAAGACGCCCACCGCGCCGTTGATGAGGAAGCTGCCCAACGCAAGCACCGTGCCGTAGACCAGAAATTGTACCAGAACCGGGCCGCGCGCGGGCCTGCCCGCAGCCCCTGGCCCAGACAGGACATCATGCCGGCGCCGGGGGTAGGATTGAGCGCCAGCGAGGCCGGGATGAACGCCAGCAGGATCAGGGGATCGACCGCGATCATGGCGAGACGTCGAACCAGGTCCCGCCGGGGCCGAGGTTGACCACCCGGGTGCGCCCGATCCGGCCCTCGCGCCCCCAGCTGTCGTGGATATGGCCGCAGACGGCGAGTTGCGGCTGAAGGCGTTCGATCGCATCCCGCACGGCCGTCGAGCCGACCGACAGGCCACCGGATGTAACATCCGCCACGCCTTTGGGCGGGGAATGGGTGATCAGGACATCGGCGCGCCGGCATTGCGACAGCAGGGCTGCGGCGTCCAGCTCGCTGAGATCACAGGACCAGGCGCCGAACGGGGTGACAGGGACGCCGTAGCCGAGGCCGAAAAACGCCAGGCCGTCGATGTCGGTGCCGGTTCCGTGCAGAACATGGGTACCCTGGTGGGCCGCGTCCTGCAGTTCATCAAAGCTCTCTGCATTGCCGGGGACCGTCACGAAGGGCTTGGAGATGCCGCCCAGCAGGTTCATCGCTCCGGTCAGATCCTGGCGCATGTTGCAGAAATCGCCCGCCCCGATGACGATGTCGGCTTCGGCGCTCGCCGCGACCAGCGCTTCGGCGGGTCCGCGGGCGTGGTGCAGGTCGGAGAAGGCAAGGATGCGCATCGGTCAATCACCTATGGCAGGTCGGACGCAAAGAAGCCGCTTCAAGGTGGCTTGACGCGGTTTCAAAACCGCGTCGCAAGGCGTTTTAGAACGCCTTCTGCGCCAAAGGCAAACCGCCCGGCTCATAAGTCCCGCAACCGCGCCTGCAGCGTCAGAAGGTCGTGCCACGCCTCGCGCTTGGCGTGCGGATTGCGCAGCAGATAGGCGGGGTGGAACATCGGCAGGGCAGGACGGCCCAGCACGTCCTGCCAGTTTCCCCGCAGCCGGGTGATCCCCTTGCGTCCCAGCAGGGCAAGGCAGGAAATATTGCCCATCAGAACAAGGATGTCCGGCGCGGCAAGCTCGACATGCCGCTGCACGAAAGGCAGCATCATGGCAATCTCCTCCGGCTTGGGATCGCGGTTCTGCGGCGGGCGCCAGGGCAGGATGTTGGTGATGTAGACGGCCTGTTCCCTGTCTATAGATGTGCGGGCAAGGCCGATGCAGTCCAGCATCCGGTCCAGCAACTGACCGGCCCGGCCGACGAAGGGTTTGCCCTGGATATCCTCGTCGCGGCCCGGCGCCTCGCCGATCACCATGATACGCGCCGCCGGGTTGCCGTCGGCGAAGACCAGAGTGCGCGCGCCGCGCTTGAGATCGCAGTGGTCGTAGGCGGCGAGTGCCTCGCGCAACGCCTCCAGCGAGCCGGCACCGGCCGCAACCGCCCTTGCGATGTCGACCGGATCGTCGGTGTCGGCTGCAGCCACCGGCGACGACGCGGGCGTCGCCGGGCGCCTGGGCTTTGGCGGCGCAGCCGCGAGATCGTAGCGGTTGACCGGCGTCTCGCCGATCGCCTCGTCCACGCCCAGTTCGATCTGCCACGCCAGCAGGGCCTGCGCCTGACGGTATCCGATGTTTTGCTCCATTGGCACAGTTTACCGGGTTGCGCGGCCGTGTCACGGGTGTGCACCGATCAGCCGCCTTGCCGCGCCCCGGACTGCCGCCTATAACGCCCGCAACAGGCATCGAGGGACCATGAGTTTCCGCCAACGGCATCTTCTGGGGATCGAGGACCTGGCCCCCCGGGACATCACCACGATTCTCGACCTGGCCGACCAATATGTCGATCTGAACCGCGCCCAGGTGAAGCATGCCGACACGCTGGCCGGGCTCACGCAGATCAACATGTTCTTCGAGGCCTCGACCCGCACTCAGGCCTCTTTCGAGATCGCGGGCAAACGGCTGGGCGCCGATGTGATGAACATGGCGATGCAGCATTCCAGCGTGAAGAAGGGCGAAACGCTGATCGACACCGCGCTGACGCTGAATGCGATGCATCCCGACCTGCTGGTCGTCCGGCACCCGATGTCCGGGGCCGTCAACCTGCTGGCCGAAAAGGTGAACTGCGCCGTGCTGAACGCCGGCGACGGTCGGCACGAGCACCCGACCCAGGCGCTGCTTGACGCGTTGACGATCCGGCGGGCCAAGGGGCGTCTGCATCGGCTGACCATTGCCATCTGCGGCGACATCGCCCATTCCCGCGTGGCGCGGTCGAACATCCTGCTTCTGGGCAAGATGGAAAGCCGCATCCGCCTGATCGGCCCGCCCACACTGATCCCTGCTGGTGCGGCCGACTGGGGCGTCGAGGTTGATGACGACATGGCCGCCGGGCTGCGGGACGCCGATGTCGTGATGATGCTGCGTCTGCAGAAAGAGCGTATGGACGGCGGGTTCATTCCGTCGGAGCGGGAGTATTACCACCGCTTCGGGCTCGATGCCGAAAAGCTGGGCCATGCAAAGCCGGACGCCATCGTCATGCATCCTGGCCCGATGAACCGCGGCGTCGAAATCGACGGGACCATTGCCGATGACATCAACCGGTCGGTGATCCAGGATCAGGTGGAGATGGGCGTCGCGGTGCGCATGGCGGCGATGGACCTGCTGGCGCGGAACCTCAAGGCAAAGCCGGAGGGGGTCTATGCCTGACGGCGCGCGACTGACACCGGCCGAGCCGCTCAAGGACGGTGAAGCGATCGTGGACAGCTTCCGCGCCGACCGGGCCGCCTATCTGCGCGACAACGCCTGGCTGGCCGCGATTGCCATGGCGGCGGGCATGGCGATCCTCTGGGCGACCGGGAACCCGCATGTCTGGGCCGGTGCGATCGGCGGTCTGGCCGCCATCGCCATCCGCGGCTGGTACATGGCATCCGAGGAGCTGGCGGTGCGCTGGGATCTGACCGACCGGCGGCTCTTGGGGCCGTTTGGCCGGGTGGCGCAGTTGCGCGATATCGAACGGGTCAACCGATTCTTCAGCGTGGTCCAGGTGGTGACGCGAACCGGTGACAAGCACCTGATCAAGTACCAGTCCGATGCCGCGGCGACGCAGCGCAAGCTGCAATTGGCCGCCGGCATGCTGGAGCAGGCATGACCACCGCGCTTGAGGTGGCTCAGGGCGAGCGCGAGGTGGTTCGGGTCTTTGCGCTCGACCTCGATCCCCCCACGGCGCGCGGCTTCAAGACCCCGCCGGAAGGCAACGGAGCAGCCTGGCCCTTGCCGGAGGCGCTGGGGGTATCGGTGCTGGATCCGGACTATGTCGAGGTATTTCCGGCGGGTGATCTTAAGGGCGTCGGGCTGCCCGCCTATCTGATCGAGGGTCAGGGCATTGACGACGCCGTCATTGCGCCCGATCGCGCCGCTCTGGAGGCCGAAGAGGGACATATCGTCATCGTCCTCAGCGCGGCCTTCGGGGGCAGCGCCCAGACACTGACACCGAAGCCGCCGCTTCGCCACATCGGCACGTATCGGCTGGCAGAGGCCGAGGCGCCGCGCGCCACCGCACCGGCGCCGGGCGATGACCCGCCTGCCATGGTCACCCCGGCCGCACCGCCCCCCGGGCCGCCGTCACGCGGGACCAGCCTTGCGGTGTTGCTGGGCATTCTCTTTGCCGCAGTCGCCGTGTTGGCCTTGGTGTTTTTCTTCCGTTCGCGGCCCTATTGAGACAAGATGCAAGAGCCAAAAGACCCCAAGATGTCCGGCCGCGTCGCGATGATCGCCCTATTGGTGTCGTTCGCGCTGGTCGGCGTTATGGTCTGGGTGGCCGGATAGTCAGGAAGGAGGCCGCATGACGACCACGCCAGCCGGGTGGGAAGGCATCCTCGACGAGGGCGAGACGATCCTGTGGCAGGGCCGTCCGGGGACACGCGTGGTCTGGAAGCTGTCGCACGGCTTCACCATGGTGTTCGGGCTGGTTTTTGCAGGCTTCGCGCTGTTTTGGATGATCATGGCGTCGCAGGCGGGCGGCGGGTTCTGGATGTTCGGACTGATCCATTTCTTCGTGGGTCTCGGCCTCGCCGTCGGCCCACCCTACTGGAGCGCATGGAAGCGGCGGCACACATGGTACACGCTGACCGACCGCCGCGCGTTCATCGCCTCCGACTTGCCGCTGCAGGGCCGCAAGCTGAAATCCTACCCCATCGACGACCGGACACAGCTGGAATATGAGGCGGGCGACAAGGCCTCGATCTACTTCGCCCACACCTACCGCCGAACCAAGAACGGCTCGACCCGGGTTCCGATCGGGTTCGAGCGCCTGACGGACGGCGAAGATGTCTACAGGATGTTCCGCGACCTCCAGAGGAAGGCGGGATGAGCCTGCTGATCGCCGAGGCGCTGCTGATCGATCCCGAGGCCGGAACCGAAACCGAGGGCGCGGTTAAGATTTCCGAAGGGAAGATTGACCGTGTCTTAACGCAACCTGCTGAAATCGAAGCGGAAATGTTTCGCATGCGAAACATTCTGCGCTGCGGCGGGAAGGTGCTGGCGCCGGGGATCGTCGATCTGGGGGTGAAGGTCTGCGAGCCGGGCGAACGCCACAAGGAAAGCTTCCGTTCGGCGGGGCGGGCCGCGGCGGCGGGCGGCGTGACGACGATGATCACCCGGCCCGACACGACACCGGTGATCGATACGCCGGAACAGCTGGAATTCGTTGCGCGGCGGGCGGCTCAGGATGCGCCGGTCAACATCCACCCGATGGCGGCGCTGACGAAAGCCCGGCAGGGGCGCGAGATGGTCGAGATCGGGTTCCTGCGGGACGCGGGCGCCGTGGCATTTTCCGATTGCGACAGCGTGGTGGCCGATGCCCGCGTCTTTGCCCGCGCGCTGACCTACGCCCGGTCGCTGGGTGCTTTGGTGGTCGCACATCCGCAAGAGCCGGGGCTGACCGCCGGGGCGGCCGCGACCTCGGGCAAGTTCGCTTCGCTCCGCGGCCTGCCCGCCGTATCACCGATGGCCGAGCGGCTGGGGCTGGAGCGGGACCTGGCCCTGGCCGAGATGACGGGCGCGAAATACCACGCCGACAATCTGTCGACGGCCCGGTCGCTGCCAGCACTGGAACGCGCAAAGGCGGCCGGGCTGGATGTGACCGCCGGCGCGAACATCCACCACCTGACGCTGAACGAACTCGACGTCGGCGACTACCGCACTTTTTTCAAGATCAAGCCGCCGCTGAGGTCCGAGGACGACCGGCAGGCGATGGTCGAGGCGGTCGCGAGCAGCGTGATCGACATCATCAGCTCGATGCACACCCCCCAGGACGAGGAATCGAAGCGTCGGCCATTCGAAGAGGCCGCATCGGGCGCGGTGGCGCTGGAGACATTGCTGCCTGCGGCGCTCCGGCTCTACCACGCCGGCCAGCTATCCCTGCCGCAACTGTTCCGGGCGCTGTCCCGCAACCCCGCCCGGCGGTTGGGGCTGCCGTCGGGCCGGCTGGCCCCCGGCGCGCCCGCCGATCTGGTGCTGTTCGACGCGCACGCGCCGTTCGTTCTCGACCGCTATGCGCTGCAGTCGAAGTCGAAGAACACGCCGTTCGACGGTGCGAAGATGCAGGGCAGGGTGCTGAGGACCTGGGTCGCGGGCGAAGAGGTTTATGCAAGGGGCTGATCGGCGATGGACCTGATTCCCAGTCTTCTGACCGCGGTTCTGGCGTATCTGCTGGGCTCGGTGCCGTTCGGGCTGATCTCGGCGCGCGCGTTCGGGCTGGGCGATATCCGCCAGATCGGCTCGGGCAATATCGGCGCGACGAACGTCCTGCGAACCGGCAACAAGCTGGCCGCGGCGCTGACGCTGATCGGCGACGCCGGGAAGGGCGCCGTTGCGGTTCTGCTGGCGCGCTGGTTGGTGGGCGAAAGCGCGGCGGGCATCGCGGGGCTCTTTGCCCTGCTGGGGCATCTTTATCCTGTGCTTCTGGGTTTTCGGGGCGGCAAGGGGGTGGCGACGTTCCTCGGCACGCTTCTGGCGCTGAGCGTCCCCGTCGGCGCGGCCGCCTGTGCGACATGGCTGGCCGTGGCGCTGGTGGCCCGCATCAGTTCGCTGTCGGCGCTGGCGGCGGCTGTGCTGGCGCCGGTCTACACGGCCGTCTTCTACCACTGGCACGGTGCGGTGCTGGTTGCGGTGATGAGCGCCCTGGTCATCGTCAAACACCGCGGCAATATCCGGCGGTTGCGGGACGGGACCGAACCGCGGATCGGACAAAAGGACTGACGGATCCGGACGCTTTTCTCGCGGCCTTCGACGCGCTGCCCGAAGGCACCTTTCGTGGTATCGCGGCGGGTCGGCAATACGTGGTCAGCAAGACGGGTTTCGCGGGCGGCCGCAGCCAGAAACTTGTGGCGCACGAACTTGGCGGGACGGATTACATCAGCCTGAACCTCTACCGCACCGGCCGTCAGGCGCACCTGCGGCCTTGCGAGATGCCCGAGCGGAAAGTCGTCGATTTCGTGCTTGGGTTGCAGACCGTCGCCGCCCCTTGATCGAATCCGTGTGCGCCGCCTATGATCGCGATTGTGGAAAATCGGCTGAAAACCCCATATTTCAGCAGCTTGCGTATCGAGTGCCGCCGCCGGCCCCACGGGCAGGCAGGATGCGTATTTTGCGGCCCGACGGCTGCGCGACGGATCTGGAGCATGATGATGACCCGCCTATTACCCCTTGCCGGACTGCTCTTTCTCCTGGCCGCCTGCGGGCTGCCCCGGACCGATGTCCGCAAGGATTGGAGCCGGTCGATCGAGGACCTTGGCGTATTGCCAATCTATCCGATGCAATCGGGTATTTCCGTGGGCGATGTCTGGGTTACGCGCGGGCCTGCCGCGTTGTCGGATCAACCTACCCGGCCGTTCGCCACGCTTCCGGTGCATGCCGGCACCCCCCGTGAGGTGGCGCTGCCGGGCGTCACCTTGAAAGCCGAAGACGCAGCCACATTGGGGCTTGGCGCGCTTCTGGCGTCGCTGGGTCTGTCGGGCGGCAAGAACGACTCGCTGACCCTCGATCTGACCGGTGCGACGTCGCAACAGATCGGCGATGCTGCGGCCTGGTCGGCGCTCGCGGCTGCCTGCCAGCCGGGTGGCTTTCTGCAGATGCGGCAATCCAGTTTCGATGCCACGGCCCGCGGGATCGGAGCGTATCAGGCGGGCAGGCCCGCCTTTCTGACGCTGATCACCACGGTCTACTCGGCGACGGGTATCGACTATGAGGTCACCGACGACAGCAAGCTTGCCGCAGGCGAGGCGGCGGGGGAAAGCGCCCCCAGCGCACCGGAGAGCGCCGGAACCGGTTCGGCCGCGACCGGGGCGGAAAGCGCGGCGGCCTCGGCATTTGCCTCGGCCTCTGCGTCGGCGGGCACCACCGGTGCGACGCGGCCGAGCGACGCGGCGACCGAATCCTTCGCCAGTTCGAAAAACGAAACGCTGAACGCCAGCTTCGACCAGCCGCTGGCCTTTGCCTATGACGGCTTCAGCATCCGGGTGCGCGAGATCGGGACACTCTGCCAATCCGTCCTGACCGGCCAGACCGCGCCGATCCCGGCCAACGCCCGGGCGTTCTGAAGAGGGGTTGATTTCGGGGAAACCACATTCTGCCGGTTCCGGCCCGGAGCAATCGTTGCCGATTTTAAACGAAACTGCGCCATCGCCTCCCCTTCGGCGCGGGTCGGCGATGGCGCGGCGGCCTTGATTCCGCGCCTGAAACAGATTGCGAACATCCGCTCAAGACCGGAACCAGCCCGACGATTCACTCACCACGCATCGCCCTCTCAAGCGAATTCGACCGAATTGGAGGTACCCCGGCGGCGCAAATAGGTCCGGTCAGTAGGAATACTCCGCGTAAACCCGGCTCAGATCGCCGTTCCAGTCGCTGTGGTAATGCTCCAAAAGTTCATCGGCCGGCGATTTGCCGCTTTCGATGCTTTCCTGAAGTGCATGCAGGAAATGCCGCTCGTCGGGAACCATGCCGCCCAGGCCGGGGCGGGCGCGGGATCGAAGACCCGTCTTGGCGATGGTGACCACTTCGGCAGCCAGATCGTGCATCTTGATGCCTGCGGCCTCGGCTGCCAGCCCGTCCACCGACGCCGCGACACGCAGCGCATCGCGGGTTTCGGCGTCCCATCCCTTCACCAGATCCCAGGCGGCGTCGAGCGCGGTCTGGTCGTAGAGCAGCCCGACCCAAAGCGCGGGCAGGGCGCAGAGCCGGCGCCAGGGGCCGCCATCGGCGCCGCGCATCTCGATGAATTTCTTGATCCGCGCCTCGGGGAACAGAGTTGTCAGGTGATCGGCCCAGTCCGACAGCGTCGGGGTTTCGCCCGGCAGGGCCGGCAGTTTGCCCGCCAGGAAGTCGCGGAACGACTGACCCAGCGCGTCGATATAGACCCCGTCGCGATAGACGAAATACATCGGCACATCCAGCGCGTACTGCACCCAGGCCTCGAACCCGAAACCGTCTTCGAAGACGAAGGGCAGCATGCCGGTTCTATCGGGATCGAGGTCGCGCCAGATGCGGCTGCGCCAGCTTTTGTGCCCGTTGGGCTTTCCTTCGGTGAACGGCGAATTGGCAAAGAGTGCCGTGGCCACCGGCTGCAGGCTGAGCGCGACGCGCAGCTTCTGCACCATGTCGGCCTCGGACCCGAAATCGAGGTTCACCTGCACGGTACAGGTGCGCCGCATCATCGAGGTGCCGAGCGTGCCCACCGTCTGCATATAGCCGTCCATCAGCGTGTAGCGGCCCTTGGGCATCAGCGGCATGTCCTCGTGCCGCCATTCGGGCGCCGAGCCCAGGCCGATGAACCCCGCGCCGATATCGTCGGCGATCTCCTTGACCTCGCGCAGGTGCTCGTTCACCTCGTCGCAGGTCTGGTGGATGGTCTCCAGCGGTGCGCCGGATAGTTCCAACTGGCCGCCGGGTTCCAGGCTGATATTGGCGCCGTCCTTGACGAGGCCGACGATGTGCTCGCCTTCATAGAGCGGATCCCAGCCGAAACGGTGGCGCAATCCCTCCAGCATCGCGCGGATCGAGCGCGGGCCGTCATAGGGCAGGGGTTTCAGGGTGTCCTTGCAATAGCCGAACTTTTCGTGCTCGGTGCCGATCCGCCAGTCTTCGCGCGGTTTGCAGCCGGCCTCGAGATACTCGGCCAGTTGTTCGTGCCGCTCGATCGGGCCGCCGCCGGATTGGGGGATGGACATGCGCGCGCGCCTCGCTGATCTGTCGCCTCGGACCGCAATTCGCAATCAGATGCGAACTGCGTCGAGGCGCAGAACTGAGCGCAATTCAGGGTGAAGTCAATGCAGCCGGCGCTGGCCGGTATCCCAGATCTTCACCCGTTCGCCGGGATTGGACCGCAACTGGGTCAGCATGTTCTCGGTCTTGATGCCGTCGAGCGCGGCGAAGACGTCAAAGAGGATTTCGGCATTCATGGCATTGGTTGGGATGTGCAGCGCCTGGCCGCCGGTTTCGGTCAGCACCCATTCGGCGGCAGGCTTGGTGCGTGGCTCAAGCTCGACCTTCTCCAGCGCGTCGATCGAGACCGACCCCCCCTCGAACGGGCCGTAGTAGATCACCATCCGTTCGTCGACCTGCACCACGCCCGGGCCACCGGCGCCGACGCGGAACCGGGTGCGCTGAATGCCTGCAAAGATCAAAAGCGCGCCGACGATGGCCAGCGAGGTACCGATGGCGGCCAGGATGCCCTGCTGGGTGACGGCCCACAGCATACCGCAGGACGCAAGAAACAGGCCCAAAAGGGTTTCGCGCCAGCGCCAGATGGCTTGCTTGAGTTCAGGGCGGATAAAGCTCATCGCAGGAGACCCACTTATGACGAATAGACGGACGGACGGCGCCGGCACAGGTTCATCGCTATCCAGCAAACTTGGCCGATGTGTGGCCGGAAATGGCCGCTTTTTTGCCATAATCCGTGAGTCTGGAAACAGATTGAAATGCCGCGCCGCATTGTCCTTGCGGCAGGTGAAATCGAGTGACTCATGGCCAGTCGCCCAGCGTAGACTGCCAGAGGGTCAAGGCCGCGACGGCGGCGGTGTCGGCGCGTAAAACTCTGGGTCCCAGGCTGATCCTGCGCACGAAGGGCAGCGCCCGGAGCCGGTCGCGTTCGGCGTCGCTGAACCCGCCCTCGGGGCCGATCAGGATCGCCCATTTACCCGATTGCGCGCCGGCGAGCGTTTCGCGGGCGCCCACCAGTGTCTCGTCGCAAAACAAAAGCTGACGGTCCTCCGGCCAACCGGCCAGAAGGGTGCCCAGCGGCTGCAGGTCCGTCACTTCGGGCACGAACGTGCCGCCACATTGCTCGGCAGCCTCGATGGCATGCGCCTGCAGGCGGTCGCGGCGGATGCGCTCTGAATTCGTGTGATCGGTCTGTACCGGCAGGATACGCGCCGCCCCCAGTTCGGCGGCCTTTTCAACGATGAAATCGGTGCGTGCCTTTTTGATCGGCGCGAACAGCAGCCAAAGATCGGGGGGTATCTGCAGCGGGCGGGTTTGGCCTCCGACGGTCAGTTCCCCGGCGCGCTTGCCCACATGCGCCACGGTGGCGCCGAATTCTCCGTCCCTGCCGTTGAACACCGTCAGCGCATCGCCCGTTCCAAGCCGCATGACGCCAAAAAGATAGTGCGCCTGGTCGCGGGACAGCGGAACCGATTGCCCCGGCCCAAGCGGGTGATCTACATAGAGCCTGACTTTCGAGGATGCCATGGCGGGGAACATAGGCAGGCGATGAGCCAAGCGCCAGAGACAGACGGACAGGTCCGCGACGCCGTGCGCGGCAACTGGGTCGACCGCATCGCCCCGGGCTGGTCGCGGCCCTATCTGCGGCTGTCCCGCGCCGACCGGCCCATCGGCACCTGGCTTTTGTTGCTGCCCTGCTGGTGGGGCCTGCTGCTGGCCGCTCTGGCCGAGGGCCGGTTCGGAAGCCATGAGGCCTGGATCGCGCTGGGCTGTGCCATCGGCGCCTGGCTGATGCGCGGCGCGGGCTGTACCTGGAACGACATCACCGACCGGGAGTTCGACGGGCAGGTCGCGCGCACCGCGTCGCGGCCGATCCCGTCGGGGCAGGTTTCGGTGCGGAATGCCGTCGTCTGGATGTGCATTCAGGCCCTGATCGCCTTCGCCATCCTGTTGACCTTCAACGGGACCGCGATCGTTCTGGGCATCGCCTCTCTGGCGCTGGTGTGCGTCTATCCGTTCGCCAAGCGCTTCACCTGGTGGCCGCAGGTGTTTCTGGGCCTCGCCTTCAACTGGGGCGCTCTGCTGGCCTGGGCCGCAGTTGCCGGATCGTTGAGCCTGGCGCCCGTTCTGCTCTATCTCGCCGGCATCGCCTGGACGCTGTTCTACGACACGATCTATGCGCATCAGGACAAAGAGGACGACGCATTGATCGGAGTGAAGTCCACGGCGCGGCTCTTTGCCGGGAACACCCCGCACTATCTGCGGGTGTTCATGGCCGTTTCGGTGGTGTTGATGACCTCTGCGGTGATCGCGGCGCTGGTGCCCGAGGCCAACCTGCTGGTGCTGACGCTGGCGCTTGGCGGGCCGTGGGCGTTCGGCTGGCACCTGGTGTGGCAGATGCGCAGGCTCGACATCGACGACGCGGATATCTGCCTGCGGATATTCCGTTCCAATCGCGAGACCGGGCTCATCCCCGTGCTGTTTCTTGCCGTGGCGCTGCTGGTGTGATTGCAGCCGTTTGCGGGACCGCCTAAAGACGGTATCAGACCGCAGAAAGAACGGACGATCCGCAGCACCGCATGCGCCTATCAGCCTATCTTCCCGCCTTTCTGGCCTTCGTGGCTGCGGCGTTGGCGTCGATCGCCGCCGCGTTGCTGACCGTCGGCACGATCGAGCAAACGTCGCTGCGGCAGCTGCAACGCATTCTGCAGACCGATGGGCAGGAATGGACGCAGGTTTCGGTCAACGGCTTGCAGGTGACGCTGCGCGGCACCGCACCGGACGAAGCCACGCGGTTCCGGGCGATCAGCCTTGCCGGCGAGGTGGTCGACGGCACGCGGGTGATCGACGAGATGCAGGTCGATCCGGGCGAAGAGGTGGCGCCGCCCCGGTTTTCCATCGAAATACTGCGCAACGATGCCGGCATCTCGCTGATCGGGCTGGTGCCGGGGGCGATGGACCGGGCGGCGGTGGCCTCGACCATCACCGCCCTGGCCGGCGGAACCGAGGTCACCGATCTGCTGGAGGCCGCGGACTATCCCGTGCCGCAGGGATGGTCGGATGCGATGCGCTTTGCGCTGGACGCGCTCGGCAGATTGCCGCGTTCGAAGATCTCGGTCGCTGCCGACCGGGTCGAAATCACCGCGATTTCCGACAGCGGCGCGCAAAAGCGCGAGTTGGAGCGCACGCTGACGGCGGCGGCGCCGCAGAGCTTTGAGCTGTCGCTGGACATATCGGCGCCGCGCCCGGTGATCACGCCGTTTACCCTGCGGTTTCTGATCGACGAGACGGGCGGGCGGTTCGACGCCTGTTCGGCCCATACCGAAGACGGCCGGGCGCGCATTCTGGCGGCCGCGGCCGAGGCCGGGCTGCAAGGCGCGGCGGATTGCACCCTGGGCCTGGGCGTGCCGAGTCCGCGCTGGCCCGATGCAGTCTCTGCGGGGATCGATGCGCTGGCGGAACTGGGTGGCGGCTCTATCACCTACTCGGATGCCGACGTCGCGCTTGTCGCCCTGGACACCACCGAGCAGGCCCTGTTCGACAAGGTGGTGGGCGAGTTGGAGGCGGCGTTGCCGGACGTCTTTTCACTGCATTCGGTGCTGCCCGAGCCGGTGAAGATCGACGGCACCGGCGAAGACAACGACGGGCCGCCGGAATTCCTTGCCACCCTGTCGCCCGAGGGGCTGTTGCAGTTGCGTGGACGGATCACCGACGACCGGCTGCGCGGCGCCGTCGAGGGCTTTGCCCGCGCCCGGTTCGGCGCGGCCGAGGTGAACGGCGCGATGCGCCTGGACGAGGACCTGCCGGGCGGTTGGGCGACACGGGTTTTCGCCGCCGTCGAGTCGCTGTCGCTGTTGAGCAACGGCAGCGTCGTGGTGCAGCCCGATTTCCTGGAGATCCGGGGGACGACGGGGAATCCGGATGCAAAGGCGGAAATTTCGCGCATCCTGTCCGGTCAACTGGGCGGGGCGGAAAACTTTGCAATTGAAGTGACCTACAAGGAGGCCCTCGATCCGGTGGCGAGCCTGCCGACCCCCGAGGAATGCGTCGAGGCGATCAACGCCATCCTGACGGCGCGCAAGATCGCCTTTGCGCCCGGCTCGGCCGAGATCGCCAGCGGCGCGCGCGGCACCATCGACCGCATCGCCGAGGTGATGAGGGACTGTACCGCCGTGCCGATGGAGATCGCCGGGCATACCGACAGCCAGGGGCGCGAGTCGATGAACCTGTCGCTGTCGCAAGAACGCGCGCAAGCGGTGCTGGTGGCATTGCAGGCACGGCGGGTTCTGACCGGGAACCTGACCGCCAAGGGCTATGGCGAGGCGGCGCCGATCGCCGACAACGGCACCGAAGACGGGCGCGAGGCGAACCGGAGGATCGAGTTCACCTTGCGTCTGCGAAATCCGGAAACCGGCGCGCAAGACACGGAAGCGGCGGCGACGGAAGACGGCGAAGCTGCGGGCGAGGAAACCGCCGAGTCCGCCGAAGCTGCGGCAGAGACCGATACGGAGGCGACGGGTGAGCAGAACTGAATTCATAGCGATCACTGCGATCATTCTGTTCGTGGCCTTCGTGCTGGGCTGGTTCGCGCATTGGCTGGTGCACCGGTTTGCCCGTGTATCGCAGTCCGAGATGGGCGAGTTGGACAAGCTGGCGCAGTCGCTGCACGAGGCCGAGGAACAGCGCGACCAGGCGGTGGCCTATTTCCAGCAGCGCGAGGCGGAGATGACCAACCAGCTGGCCCAGACCGAGGCCGAGTTGCGCGCCGCGATGGACGGTTTGCGCGATGCCCGTCAAGAGGCCGAGGAACTGCGCGCGTATATCGAGCGGGTAAGTCAGGAATAGGTTGGAGAGCCCGGTTCCCGGGATCGGCTGCTTTGAGCCCAACCGGCTTTTTCGTCACGGTGCTGCAAACCTCCAAAAGGAGTTGGCCATCAATTTTCCGCAAAGCCCTTGCTGAAAGGCACCAGGTATTATGTATCATTTGGAAACGAACTATGAACCGGGCTCCAAAGGCCCGGTTCCGTCTAATTGGAGTGCATGAATTCAACGATCCGGGGCGGCGGACTGGTTGGCGAAGCCGCCGTTTGCGCCTGCCGGTTTGATTGCCAAGGAAATACGGAAAGCCTTAACACATTGCCCGTGGACCACAGAAAAGCCGTCGGATTTGCCGTGGACCGCAACTTCCTAGGGCCCGCGCTCTTGGCGGCGTCACAGATAGTGCGCCTGGTTCGGCGTCGCGATTTCGATCTCTTTATCGCAAGTCTGACACCGCTCGATATCCCCCTGGCGCTCAAAGAGGCAGGGGTTCGGAATTTGGTCATCGACGTCGGCGACGAGATGCGCGATCTGGATCTGAAGATCGCCCATCTCTCTCACGCGGCGTATTTGCGTATTTGGCTGCCCGGCATCCTGGCAAACCGGTATGAGCGCATCCTGTACCTGGATGCCGACATCTTCTGTGCCGGCGGCGATATTTCCCGGCTGCTCGACATTCAGATCGGATCGCACGCGGTGGCGGCCGTTCTGGACAAGGCGCAATGGCTTACACCGGATGAACCGGTGCTTGAATTCGAGCGCTACGGGATACCGGTGCACCGCTACCTCAATTCGGGGGCACTGCTGCTGGATGTCGCCCGGTATAACGAACAAAAGATCTTCGATCTGTTCGTTGCGCGCCAGCGGAAGGGCGTTGAGAGCCAGTTCCATGATCAGGGCATCTTGAACCTTGTTCTGCGGGGAAATTTCGCACAGCTCTCGCCTGTCTGGAATTGGCAGTGGACACATCGCTATCCGGTGTTCACCAAGCTGGCACGGCCGTTCCTGCTGCATCTGTCCGGGCTGCCAAAGCCGTGGCAGGCTCATGAACAGAAAACCCGCTTTCCCCGGGCGATCATCGATGCCTATCAGCGGTCTCTCGACCAGCCTGACGAGCCACTCGCCTTTGAGACCGACCATTCCGGTGGCGTCCGGGAGCCTTTCGTCGATCAGATAAACAACCTCGGCGGCCACCTTCATGTGTGGTCTCGGTACAGGCGGCAAATGCGGCAGTTCCCGGATCCGTACAGGGCCCTTTACTAGCGCGCGGCCTGAATTCGCCCTGCAGTTCGAACTGCGCCGCGACTACCGTCAGCGCGGCGTTTCACGCTCTGCGTCGATCCGTATGGTACTGGCCGTGTCCGGCTCGTCGGCACCTACCATCGCGAGATGTCATGACGCTCAGCTGCAGTTGGTCCAAGGCCGGCTCTGTTCCGCAAATCGGCCCAAACCCCTTACCAACGGCCGAGCGCGTCTTCGTCTTCGTCCCTTGCCGCCACCCACTCTGCGCGATCGGCCGTCACCTCGCGTTTCCAGAACGGGGCTCGGGACTTGAGGTAGTCCATCAGGAATTCCGCCGCCGCGAAAGCATCGGTGCGGTGCGGAGCGGCGGTGGCGACCATCATGATCGGCTCGCCGGGTGCCAGCCGTCCATAGCGGTGGATCACCAGGCTTGCACGCAGGTCCCAGCGCGACACCGCCTCGGCAACGATCCCGGCAATCGCCTTTTCAGTCATGCCCGGATAGTGCTCGATTTCCATATGCTGCAACTGCCCGCTGTCGTCGCGCACGATGCCGGTAAAGCTGACATGCGCGCCCACATCCGTGCGACCGGAGGCGAAGCCGGCCAGCTCGGCGCCCGGATCGAAGGAATCGGCCTGCACGCGAACGGTCACTCTAGCCTCCGGTCATCGGCGGGAAGAACGCCACCTCGCGCACACCGCTGAGCGATGCGCCGAAATCCGAAAGCTCTTGATCCAGCGCCACCCGCAAGGCGGATACGTCGGCGAAGGCGGCGGCGTAGCGCGCCTCGCGCGCCTTCAGCTCCTCGACCAGATCCGCCACCGTCGCGGCCTGGGTTTCGACGCGTTCCTTCGGCAGGCCGATACGCTCGCGCACCCAGGCAAAATACAGCACATCGATCATTTCGCCTCCTGTCCATAGATGAAGGGCCGCGACTTGAGGTAATAGTCGAGCCCGGTCCAAAGCGTCAGGATCGCCGACAGCCACAACAGCGCGATGCCGCCGTAAAGGCTCCAGATCATGCCCCAGTACTTCCAAACGATGCCGAGGTGATCGTTTTCGCGCCCCTCCATGATATCGGCGACGATCTGCGGGTCCATTCCGATCGTCTGCATGCCGAAATAGTGCGCAAAGACGCCTTGGGCAAACAGCACGGTCAGTGCGATCATCTGGGCGAAGGTCTTCCACTTTGCAAGCCTCGACACCTTGAGACGCCCCGCACGGGCGCCCAGAAACTCGCGCAGACCACTGACGAAGATCTCGCGGAAAATGATCATGGTCGCGGGCAGCAGGATCCAGGGGTTCATGCCCGAAAAGCCGGTGATGACCAGAAGCGCGATCACCACCATTGCCTTGTCGGCGATCGGGTCCATCATCGCCCCGAACGCGCTTTCCTGTTTCCAGGCGCGGGCAAGGTAGCCGTCGAGATAGTCCGTGGCCGAGGCGGTCACGAACAGCAGCATCGCGAACCAGTCGGCCCAGGGCCGCGCGAAATACAGAAACATCACCGCCACGCCGGGTGCTGCGATCAGGCGCAGCAGCGTCAGGATATTGGGGATGTTCCATTGCATGGCTGCTATGTAGCCTGTCGGCCAAAGCGGGAAAAGGGCCGAGGCCCGCGCGAAGTACGACGATCTTTCGGGGCAGGGCGAGGCCCGGCTCAACCGCGTTCGTGGAAGAAATCGTAGATCGTCTCGGCCAGGCTGTCGCTGATCCCTTCCACCGCCTTCAGGTCGGCAAGGTTGGCGCGGCTCACCGCCTTGGCGCTGCCGAAATGGGTCAGCAGCGCGCGTTTGCGGGTCGCGCCCACACCGGGCACGTCGTCGAGCGGGGTGGCGCCCACGGCCTTGGACCGCTTCGCCCGGTGCGCCCCGATGGCAAAGCGATGCGCCTCGTCACGCAGGCGCTGGACGAAGTAAAGCACCGGGTCGTTGTGCCGCAGCGCCATCGGCCGGGTGCCGAAGCGGTGGAATTCCTCTTTGCCGGCATCCCGGTCGACGCCTTTGGCGACCCCGACCATGGCAATGTCCTCGACGCCAAGTTCGGCCATGATCTCGTGCACGGCGCTGACCTGACCGGCGCCGCCGTCGATCAGCAGCAGGTCGGGCCACTGGCCGTTCTCGCGGTCGGGGTCCTCTTTCAGCAGGCGCTGGAACCGCCGCGTCAGCACCTCTTTCATCATCCCGAAATCGTCGCCGGGGGTCAGATCGTCGCCCCTGATGTTGAATTTCCGATAATGGTTCTTCATCAACCCGTCGGGCCCCGCCACGATCATCGCGCCGACGGCGTGCGCGCCTTGGATGTGGCTGTTGTCGTAGACCTCGATCCGCTGCGGTGGGCCGTCGAGGCCAAAGGTGTCGGCCATCCCCTTCAGCAGCTTCGCCTGCGTGGCCGTCTCCGACATCTTGTGTGCCAGGCTTTCACGCGCATTGCGCAGCGCGCCCGACACCAGCTCGGCCTTTTCGCCGCGCTGGGGGACGAGGATGTCGACCTTGCGCCCCGCCTTCTCGCTCAGCGCTTCGGCCATTAGATCCGGGTCCTCTATGCCGTGGCTCAGGATCAATTGGCGCGGCGGATCCTTGGTGTCGTAGAACTGGCCGACAAAGGCCTGCAGCACCTCGTCGGGGCTCTCGGTGCCGCCGAGGCGGGGATAGTAGTCGCGGTTGCCCCAATTCTGGTGCGCGCGGATGAAAAAGACCTGCACGCAGGCCTGCCCGCTCTCCATGTGCAGCGCGATGATGTCCGCCTCGGCCACGCCGCGCGGGTTGATGCCCTGCGCGCTCTGCACCTGGGTCAGGGCGCGGATGCGGTCGCGCAACGCCGCGGCGCGTTCGAACTCCAGCACCTCGCTGGCCTCTTCCATCTGACGGGCCAGCTGTGCCTGCACCTTGGTCGTTTTGCCTTGCAGAAAGCGTTCGGCATCGCCCAGAAGAGCGGCATAGTCCGCCTCGCCGATATATCCGACACAGGGCGCGCTGCAGCGCTTGATCTGATACAGCAGACAGGGTCGCGTGCGGCTTTCGAAGGTCGCGTCCGAACAATTGCGCAGCAGGAACACTTTCTGCAGCTGGTTCAGCGTGCGGTTCACCGCCCCGGCGCTGGCGAACGGGCCGTAATAGGCGCCCTTTTCCTTCTTCGCGCCGCGATGCTTCTTGATCTGCGGAAAGGCGTGGTCCTTGGCCACCAGAATGTTCGGAAACGACTTGTCGTCGCGCAACAGCACGTTGTAGCGGGGCTTGAGCTGCTTGATCAGATTCTGTTCCAGCAGCAGCGCCTCTGTCTCGGTGCGCGTCGTCAGGAACATCATCGATGCCGTGTCCCGGATCATCCGGGCAATGCGCGGCGAGTGACCTGATGGGCGAGCGTAGTTTGCCACCCGTGCCTTCAGGTTGCGCGCCTTCCCGACATAGAGCACCCGGGCCTGGGCATCGAGCATCCGGTAGACGCCGGGGCTGCTGTCCAGCGTCTTCAGATAGGTCTGAATGCAGGCGTGGCCGGTGATGCCGCTGGCCGGGGTTTGGGTCTGGGGCTGCTCGGTCATTTTGTGGGTAGTGATTCCCCTGTTGCCTGCAATCATATGGCCCTAGAGACAAGAGAAAACAAATCCACGATTCCTGTGGATAACCTTGGTGGTAAACTTTGTTCACCACGGATTTTTTGTTGTTTTCGGCTGGTTTCCACCTATTGCCTAAAAAATAGGCAGCGCCGTAATGTATTGAAATAATTACATATTTTTTGCCCTACGGATAAATGTCTGATTTTCTTATTAGAATCCTAACAGGAATGTGAAGGTCTTGTGACCGGTGCAAAAGTCAAGTGTATATACAAAAAAGCCCGGTTTGTTGAGCTCATTCAACACCCAGCACGTCGGGCGTTTCCCAGGCCAGATGCTGACCCCCGTCGACGCATAAAAGCTGCCCGGTCACGGCCGGCGCATTCAGGAAATAGAGCAGCGCGGCGGTGATATCCGATGCGTTTGCGCCGCGTTTCAGCACCGTCGCGGCACGCTGGTCTGCGAAGTGTTGTGCGCTTTGCCGCGCGCCCTGCAGCGTCGGTCCCGGCCCGATCGCATTGACCCGTACGCGCGGCGCCAGCCCCTGTGCCGCCGTCCTGGTGAACGCCCAAAGCCCCATCTTGGCGATGGTGTAGGTCGCGAACTCCGGCGTCAGCTTGCGCACCCGCTGATCGATCAGATTGACCACCAGCGCCTCGGCCAGCGGTTCGCCGTGCTCGTCGGTGGATGCCGGGGGTGCCTGGGCCGCCAGCGCCTGGGTGAGGAAAAACGGCGCGCGCAGGTTCGAGCCGACGTGCCGCTCCCAGCTGTCGCGCGTCGCGGTGGCGATGCTGTCGTATTCGAAGATCGAGGCGTTGTTGACCAGAACCGTCACAGGTCCGCCCAGCGCTGCCGCCGCGCGGGAAACCAGCACCTCTGTGGCGTCCTGGTCCAGCAAGTCGGCCTGCAGGGCCACGGCCTTGCGCCCGGCGGCTGCGATCTCGGCGACCGTCGCGTCGGCTGCGGCAGCCGAGCCTGCATAGTGCACCGCCACGTCGAACCCCTCGCCGGCCAGTGCCAGCGCCATCGCCCGGCCAAGCCGTTTGGCGCCGCCGGTCACAAGGGCATTTCGGATCTGCATGTCCCGTCTCCGCGTCAGGTGAGGACGACAAACACATAGACGAAATAAAGCCCCGTCAAGGCCGCGCCGAGCGTGCGCTTCATGTCGATGTGGTAGATCACGAACGGCATCAGCAGCAGCGACGACCCCAGCATGACCCAAAGGTCGAACCGCAGGAAGGCGGGATCGACGGGAATGTCGCCAAAGAACGCGGCGACGCCGATGATGGCCAGAAGGTTGAACATGTTCGACCCGATGACATTGCCCAGCGCCACGTCGGCCTGCCGCCGGAAGGCGGCCATCAACGTCGTGGCCAGCTCGGGCAGGGAGGTCCCGACCGCAATCAGCGTCAGGCCGATGGCGGTTTCGCTGACGCCCCACACCCGGGCGATGCTGATCCCGCTGTCGACCAGCAGATCGGCGCCCAGCGGCAAGCCGATCAGCCCAAGGGCCAGATACACCGCGATCCGCCACCAGGGCAGCGATGGATCCGCGCCTTCAACATCCTCCAACTCATCCTCGGCTGCGCAGCCTGCCTTGCGGTGCTTGTGCGCCTCATAGGCCTGGTCGGCAAAGATCGCCGTCAGCGCCGCCAACAGCAGCAATCCATGCACCCAGGTGATCGGCCCCCAGAACGCCAGCGCGATGAACCAGATCGAGCCCGACAGCATGAAGAAATAGGATCGCCGCGTGTCGTGGTCGCCGGTCTCGAGCCCCTTCAGCAACGCCGGCAGGCCCAGTACCAGCAGGACATTCGCGGTGTTCGAGCCGACCACGTTGCCAAGCGCGATGCCGGGCGCGCCCTCCAGCACCGCTCCGATCGAAATCACCAGCTCCGGCGCCGAGGTGCCGAAGGCGACGATGGTCAGCGAGACGATCAGCGCCGGAATGCCCAGGCGCAGCGACAAGTTCACCGCGCCGCGGACCAGCGCGTCGCCCGCCAGCAGCAGGATTACCAGCCCGAGCCCGGCAATGAGGTAATCCTGCGGCAAGCGCTACGCCTTTCCGCAGGCGCAGGGGCCCTTGCCGATACGGTAGCGGCCGCATTTGGGGCATTTGCGGCTGGCCAGCCGATCCCGTCCCGGAAGACGCAACCGCCCGAACATCGCCAACACGCCCATGGCGATCAGGAAGAGGAAGACGATCTTGACAATCATGCTACAGGCCGTAGCGGGCAAAGAGCCCACGTTCCTCGACAAGGCCCACGGCATCGTCGGCGATCCGCGCGCCCAAACGCTGAAACAGGCTGCGGCGCTGGCCGTAGGGTATGAAACGCACCTTGTCGCCGAAAACCTCCTTCATCTTCGGCACCACATGCCCGATCCCATCCGCCAGACCGACATCGACCGATTTCTGCCCAACCCAGACCTCGCCGGTGAACAGCTCGGTATCGCCGTCGATCCGGTCGCCGCGGCGCGCCTTTACATGGTCGATGAAGGTTTCGTGGATTTGCCCCTGCCAGGTTTTCAACTTCTCGACGTCTTCAGGGTTTTCCGGACGGAACGGGTCCAGCATCGATTTCGATTTGCCTGCCGTATGCACCCGGCGTTCGACGCCGTAACGTCCGATCAGGTCGTGGAAGCCGAAGCTGGCATAAATCACGCCGATCGATCCCACGATGGAGCTGGCGTCCACCCAGATCTCGTCGGCCGCGGTTGCCAGCCAGTAGCCGCCGGACGCCGCCACGTCCTCGACGAAGGCATAGACCTTAAGCCCCTTCTCGTCCGCCAGCCGGCGAATGCGCGCGGCGATCAGTGCGCTTTGCGTCGGTGATCCGCCGGGGCTGTTCACGATCAATGCCATCGCGTCGGGCTTGCCGCGGCGAAAGGCGCGCTCGATCAAGGGCGCCGTGCCGGCATCGTTGAGGGCTCCGAAGCGGGAGCCGGACGCAATCATGCCGTTGAGCCGCAAGACCGCAACGGTCGGGCCCGATTTGACGAAGGGGATCCAGCGTTTCATGGGGGCGATGTAGAGGTGCGGCAGGCAAGGAACAAGGTGCCCGGAAAAAAAGCCGCTTCGACGCGGCTTGGAGGACGCGGTTTCGAAACCGCATGTGCGGGGCCGCTCGACCGGTCCTGCCTCAAGGCGCGCCGAAGCGCCTTGGTCCGTGGGTCAATTCTTGATCCGCCAGCCGGTTCTGAAGATCCACCAGATCGCCCCCAGGCACAGGCAGGTGAATCCCAGTATCGCCAGAAGGCTCCAGCCCAGGGCCACGTCCGCCAGCCCGTAGAACGACCAGCGAAAGCCCGAGATCAGATAGACCACCGGGTTGAAGAGCGTGATCGTCTGCCAGACCGGCGGCAACATCGAAATCGAGTAGAAGGCGCCGCCCAGAAACACCAGCGGCGTGACGATCAAGAGCGGGATCAGCTGCAGCTGCTCGAAGTTCCGTGCCCAGATCCCGATGATGAAGCCAAACAGGCTGAAGGACAGGCAGGTCAGTGTCAGAAAGGCCAGCATCGCCAGGGGATATTGGATCTGCATCGGCACGAACAGATGGGCGGTGCCAAGGATGATAAGCCCGATCATCAGCGATTTCGTCGCCGCCGCACCGACATAGCCGGTGACGATTTCCAGAAAGCTGACCGGCGCGCTCAGAAGCTCGTAGATCGTGCCGATGAACTTGGGGAAATAGATGCCGAAACTTGCATTGGCGATGCTTTGCGTGATCACCGACAGCATGATCAGGCCCGGTACGATGAACGCGCCATAGCTGACGCCCTCGACCTCGCTGATCCGGCTGCCGATGGCGGCGCCGAAGACCACGAAGTAGAGCGAGGTCGAAATCACCGGCGATACGACGGACTGCCAGATCGTGCGCCAGGTCCGCGCCATTTCGAAACGATAGATCGCAGCGATGGCCCACCAGTTCATGCCCGAGGCTCCTTCACCAGATCAACGAAAATATCCTCGAGGCTCGACTGCCGCGTCTGGACGTCGCGCAGGCGGAGCCCGGCGTCTGAGATATCCGACAAAAGCGCGGTGATCCCCGGCCGCCGTCCGGCCTGCGTGACGTAGGAATAGACCAGCGAACAGGGGTCGTCGCCCAGTGACAGGTCGTACTTCGCCAAGCTCGCGGGAATTGCGTCAACCGGCGCCTGCAACTCGATCACCATCTGCTTCTGCCCCATGCGTTTCATCAATGCGGCGGTCTCTTCGACCAGCAGGATTTCACCCTTGTTGATCACCCCGATCCGGTCGGCGATCGCCTCGGCCTCTTCGATGTAATGCGTGGTCAGGATGATCGTCACGCCGCGCGCCTTCAGGTCGCGCACGATGTCCCACATGTCCTTGCGCAGCTCGACATCCACGCCCGCCGTCGGCTCGTCGAGAAACAGCACCTCGGGCTCGTGGCTCAGCGCCTTGGCGATCAGCACCCGGCGCTTCATCCCGCCCGACAGCTCCAGGGATTGCGCCGCTCGTTTGTCCCAGAGCGACAGCTTGCGCAATGTCTCTTCTATATAGCCGTCGTCGCGCGGCAGCCCGAACAGTCCGCGGCTGAGCCGCACTGTATTCTGCACGCGCTCGAACGGCTCCAGCGCAATTTCCTGTGGCACCAGCCCGATCAGCCGCCGCGCCGCGCGATAATCGGTTATGACGTCATGGCCACCCACGGTCACCCGACCGCCGGACATCGTCGTAAGTCCGCAGATGATCGATATCAGCGTGGTTTTGCCTGCGCCGTTGGGGCCCAGCAGCGCGAGGATCTCGCCTTGTTCGATGGACAGCGACACGTCAGTCAGCGCCGCCGGTCCCGAGGCATAGGTTTTGCTGACGGTCTCGACGCTGATCATTGTGGCCATTGCACGTCCTCCGCCGCCAGACAGTAGCGGAGCCCGTCGCCGTGGCAATCGCGAAAGCGGATGTGCAAAAATGCAGGGGGCGCTAGGACAGGGTGCCGTGGCGCCGTCGGCTCCCCTGAATGCCGGCCTAGATGGCCATCAATACCTCGACTTCGAAGTCCTTCAGCGCGGCGCGGGCCTGCGGACCGTACCGGCCGGTATCGACGGCCAACTCGGGGTACAGCCTGAACAATTCCTCGCGCTTGGCATCCGTGACGTCGTCAATGCCGGCGGCGCCGGGATGGAAGCTTTCGGTCTCGGCACCGTTGGAATAGACGATCTCGTGGCGGTCGAACATGAAGTGATAGTAAGTGACCCGGTCGGCATCATGGTCCACCGTGATCGAGTCATCGTTGACCAGCGTCTGCGCCGGGGCCAGCATTTCATCTTCGCCAAACAGCAATTCGCAGCGCCAGTCGTCAAGCAGAACGCAATGCTGCGGCGAGACGACCAGATCGCGCGCTGGCTTTCTCTCACCCAGTGCGCCGGCGCGGATGCGGATCGGGCGCAGGGACGGGTCGGCCTGCAGCGTGCTGCGGGTCAGCGTTCGCGCAGCGATCCAGCGCACCGGCTGGTGCCCGTTGTCCTTGGTGCGTACCAGATCGCCGACCTGCAGATCTTCGACCGGCTTCCGGCCGCCCTTCACGTCGATCACTGTGCCGCTGGCGTGGGACTGACCGAGATACGGGGGCTGGCTGGTATGGGGCATCTGAGCTGAGCTTCCTGGCATATGCATCTTTCGACACCGCCATTCTGCCCCTGGAAGATGGTTTGAACCCGCCCGTATCGTGACATTTCCGGGGAGTCCGCCCCCCGTAGCGGCCGCAATTCGGCCTCAACGGGCAAACGGCGTCAAAGCCCGGCCCACCGGTTCGGCTTTGCAAGGTCCTCGCGATGCTGCGCCGCCAATGCCCAGGAAAGCTTGAATTTACGGCGCGACATCGTCGCGCCGAGCTTCGACCGGGCGATCTCGCGCGTGACAACCTCGCCGCTGTCGACCATCTTCAGGATGGTCCGTGCGCCGTTCACCACCTCTTCGTCCTTCGTGGGGTTGCCCTTTACCTCTTCGGCCAGAAAGGTCAGAGAGGACTGGAAGTTGTTCACCGGGATCACCACCGGCAGGTGCAGGAACGGGCCATAGCGTGCCTTCAGTTCGGCTTCGGTTGGCAAGTTTCCGTCTGCGTCCCGCAGGGTCGACGACCCCACGCTGCCTGCCATCAGGTTAAGATGTTCGTTCGACAATTCGCGCGGGTCCGCCCAGGCGACCAGATCCTTCGAGGACGCGATCACGGTACCGTCCGCAGCCGTCACGCCGACCTTGGTGGCGGCGTCGCAGATGTCCCAGACGGTGATTGCCAGGATCAGCCTCAGACTGCCCTGACCCTCGCCGATCCCGCCCTCGGCGTTCAGTCCCTGAAGCTGCCGGAACACGGCCGACGTCGCTTCGCTTAGCGGCACCCAACCTTCTTCGAAAAACATGCGCCTGTCCCGTTCTTTTGCCGACGCCCCTCTTTTGACCGGCTTTCGCCGTACGATCCAGAGGCCAGGGGCCAAAGCGGCCACTGTCCGGGATATTTCCTGCCGCCGGTTGCCGCGGCCCGGACGACGCGGGCCAATCCGCTATGCACCGCGGTGAAGCCGAGTTGTGATTGGGGCTCTGGCCCGGTTGCGTAGTATCAAAGCCGCCGACCCCCGATTCGGCTAGAAGGTCCGGCATGGCCAACCAGACGCAGAGCCCGCAGATCGTGTTCCGCACCGAAGGTGTGACCAAGGTCTATGACACCGGCGAGGTGAAGGTTTTTGCGCTGGCGGGTGTGGATCTGCAGCTCTACGCGGGCGAGTTGACCGTACTGCTCGGCCCCTCGGGCAGCGGCAAGTCCACGCTTCTGAACATTCTTGGCGGGCTCGACCATGCGACCGAGGGCCGGGTGTGGTTCAAGGATATCGAGCTGACCAAGATGGGCGACCGGCAACTTACCCGCTTCCGCCGCGAGTATGTCGGTTTCATCTTTCAGTTCTACAATCTGGTGGCATCTCTGTCGGCTCGCGAGAACGTCGCGCTGGTCACCGACATCGCGCCGAACCCGATGACGCCGGAACAGGCGCTCGACATCGTCGGCCTCAGCCACCGGCTCGACCATTTCCCCGCCGAGTTGTCGGGCGGCGAACAGCAGCGCGTCGCCATCGCCCGCGCCATCGCAAAACGGCCCGAGGTTCTTTTGTGCGACGAACCCACCGGGGCACTTGACAGCAAGACCGGCGTGCAGGTGCTCGAGGCGCTCGACCGCATCAACCGCGAGTTCGGCACCACCACCGCGGTCATCACCCACGCCGCCGAGATCCGCAAGATGGCGCATCGGGTGATCCGGTTCCAGGACGGTCATATCAATGCCGTCGAGGTCAACGAGACGCGGGTCGCCCCGCACGAGATCGAGTGGTAGGGCCATGCGTGCGCTGGAACGAAAGCTGTTTCGCGATTTCTTCCGTCTCTGGGCGCAGGGCCTTGCCATCGCGCTTGTGCTTGCCTGCGGCGTGTCGATCTTTCTGATGTCCTTCGGCATGTTCCTGGCGCTGACCGACACCCGCGACGCCTATTACGAACGCAACCGCTTTGCCGATGTCTTCGCCAGCCTGCGCCGCGCGCCGAAATCGCTGATCCCGGAAATCGAGGCCATCGAGGGCGTCTATGCCGTCGAGGCCCGCGTCAGCGGCTCGGCCATTCTCGACCTGCCCGGAAAGGTCGAATCCGCAGTGGGCCAGCTGATCTCGCTGCCGGTCTCCGGCCCGCCCGCCCTGAACGTTCCGCTGTTGCGCTCCGGCCGTCCACCCGATCCGCAGGCCCCCGACGAGGTCATGGTCAACGAACCCTTCGCCGAGGCGAACGGCTATGTCCCGGGTGACATCTTCCATGCCAATCTCAATGGGTCCAGGCGCCCGCTGACCATCACCGGTACCGCGCTGTCCCCCGAGTTCATCTATACCATCGGCCCCGGCGACATGATGCCGGATGCAGAAGGCTTCGGCATCCTGTGGATGTCCGAGCCGGCGCTTGCCGCGGCCTTCGACATGGATGGCGCGTTCAACGACGTGACCCTGAAACTGTCGCGCGACGCCAATATCGAAGAGGTCATCGATACTCTGGACGCGCTGCTCGATCCGTACGGTGCGCAGGGTGCCTATGGCCGCGATCAGCAGGTCTCCAACGCCTTCATCGATGGCGAGCTGCGCCAGTTGCAGTCCATGGCCTATGTTCTGCCGCCGGTGTTCTTCGGCATCACCGTGTTTCTGGTGAACATGGTGATCGGCCGCATCGTCGCCCTGGAACGCGCCGAGATCGGCCTGATGAAGGCTATCGGCTATTCCGATGTCGAGGTCTGCCTGCATTACCTGGCGCTCGCCGGACTGATCGCCGCGGTGGGCATCGGCGCAGGCTTTGCCCTCGGCTCCTGGTTCGCTCACTGGCTCGCGGTGCTCTATGCCAATTTCTTCAACTTTCCCTATCTGATCTTCTCGGTCTCTGCCGACGCCTACGTCATCGCTGGCGGCCTTGGGGCCGCGACCGCCGCCATCGGTGCGATCCGCGCCGCGCTGGCCGCCGCGCGCCTGCCGCCCGCCGTCGCCATGGCACCCCCCGCGCCGCCGAACTACAAGCAGTCGCTCTTCGACCGGCTGCTGGCGCTTGCCCGGCTCAGCCAGCCCACGATCATGATCCTGCGCAACATCGTGCGCTGGCCGCTGCGCGCCGGGCTGACCTCGCTGGGTCTGGCGCTGGCCGTTGCGGTGCTCGTCGCCTCGGCGTTTTTCGAGGATGCGCTCGACGAGATGATCGACGCCGCTTTCTACAAGTCCAACCGCCAGGATGCGATGCTGATCCTGACGGACGAGGTCCGCGACACCGCGCTTGCCGAGGTCGCCCGCCTGCCCGGCGCGCTGCAGGTCGAGGGCGCGCAGTACTACGGCGCGGTTCTGCGCAGCGGACACCGGGAAAAGCGCGTTTCGGTCGAGGGCCGCCCCGAGGCGGCCGACCTCGTCCGTATCGTCGATGCCGACGGGCGTGTCATCGGCGCCCCGCGCGACGGCGTGCTGTTGTCGAAACGCCTCGCGGGTCAGTTGGAGGTCGGGCCCGGCGACCCGGTCACCATCGAATTCCTCGGCGGCCGCCGCGAAACCCACGAGGTTCCGGTCGCCGGGATCGTCACGCAATACCTGGGCCTTGCCGCCTATATGGAGACAGGCACGCTGAATCGCCTGATGCGCCAGGCGCCGCGAATCACGGTGGCCAACCTGACCCTCGATCCGGCCGAACGCGACGCTTTTCACATGGCCGTCAAGGACATCCCCGGCCTTGCCGGCACCGTCATGCTGGGCGATACGCTTGAGGCGTTCCAGGACACCATCGAGCAAAACATCACCATCTCGACGATCATCTACGTCGCCATCGCCGTACTGATCACCGTGGGCGTCACCTATAACAGCGTGCGCATCCAGCTTTCCGAACGCGCCCGCGATCTGGCGTCCCTGCGGATCCTCGGGTTCACCACGGGCGAGGTCAGTTATATCCTGATCGGCGAAACCGCGCTTTTGGTTTTGTTCGCGCAGCCGCTGGGCTGGTTTCTGGGCACCATGCTGGCGGCGGCGATGGTCGCGGGCTTCGAAAGCGATCTTTATACGATCCCGCTGGTTCTGAACCGCGATACATTTACCTGGGCCAGCTGCGTGGTCCTGGCCGCCTCCGCCGGGGCCGCATTGATCGTGGGGCGGCGGTTGAACACGCTGAATTTGATTGAAGTGATGAAGACGAGGGAGTGATGCGATGAAGGCAAGAACCCTGATCGTCGGCGGGCTGGCTGTCGTGGGCCTTGGCGCTCTCATCGCCTGGGGATTCCGCCCCGACCCGGTGCCGGTCGATCTGGCCGAGGTCACGCGTGGACAGATGCAGATCACCGTGGACGCCGACGGCAAGACCCGCATCCGCGATCTCTTCGAGGTCGCGGCGCCTATCGCCGGACGGGCGCTGCGGTCGCCGGTCGATGTCGGCGACCGGGTCATTGCCGGCAAGACAGTGGTCGCCGTGGTGCAGCCCGTGCCGCCGCCGCTGCTTGACGCGCGGGCGCGGGTCCAGGCCGCGGCCGCGGTTGCCGAGGCCGAGGCCGCGCTGCGCGTCGCCAAGAGCCAGGTACGCCAGGCTGAAGAGGACCTGACCCATGCCGCAAGCCAGTACGCCCGGATCGCCACGCTGGTCGACCGCGGTGTCTCGTCGGTCACCCAGCTGGAAGACGCCACGCAGCTCCGCGCCATCAAGGAGGCCGCGCTAGACGCCGCGCGGTCGTCGCAGTCCATGGCCGAGGGCGCGCTGGCGCGGGCGAGAGCGGTGCTGATCGAGCCTGACCCCGAGGATCCGTTGGCGGGCGACGCCTGCTGCATCGAACTGCATGCGCCCACCGACGGCGTCGTGCTGGAGATTGCCAGCATCAGCGAACGCCCCGTCGCCATGGGCACGCCTCTGGTGACCATCGGCAGGCCCGAAAACCTCGAGATCGTCGCCGACCTGCTGTCGTCGGACGCGGTGCGCGTTGCCGCTGGATCCCGCGCCATCGTCGAACGTTGGGGCGGGCCGCAGGCGCTGGAGGCGATCCTTCGCAAGATCGAGCCCTCGGCCCGCACCAAGATCTCGGCGCTCGGCATCGAAGAGCAGCGCGTCGACGTCGTGTTCGACCTGGTCAGCCCGCCCGAGGACCGTCCCGGCCTGGGGGACGGGTTTGCCGTCTATCTGCGCGTGGTCGAATGGCAGGCGGCGGATCAGCTGCAGATCCCGTTGAGCGCCTTGTTCCGCCACGGCGGCGACTGGTTCGCGTTCCGGGTTCCCGGCGACGGCATTGCCGAACGGGTCGCCGTCGAAATCGGGCGCCGCAACGGCCGCGTGGCGCAGGTGTTGTCCGGCCTGTCGGCGGGCGACCGGGTCGTCACTCATCCCAGCGAGCGGGTCCAGGACGGCGTCAGGATCGTCGACCGCACGACATTGGAGTAGGCGTTCGCAGCCAAAGCGGGGTTGAGTCTATTGGAACCGACGTTCGACCGTTTCCGGCCTCAAGCCGCCATTCTCACCCATCACCCGGCGCGGTTCGTTACCTGACCGGAAACCTCCGCTCCAGGCTCAAAAACGGACATGCATCTCGGGCCATTGCCTTTCCGTCCTAGGGATCGACGCCGGCAAGATCGCAGACGGCACGCCACTCCGGCTCGGTCACCGGCTGAACGCTGAGGCGGGTGTTGTTGACCAGCACCATATCCGTCAGCCGCGGATCGGCCTTGCACATCTCGAGCGTGACCGGGGTCGCCACGGGCGCGACGGCCTTGATGTCCACGCAGTCCCAGCGCGGGTCGTCGGTGGTGCTGTCGGGATGGCTTTCGGCGCAGACCTCGACGATGCCGACAATCGCCTTTTCCTTCTGCGAGTGGTAGAAGAACCCGCGGTCGCCGATCTTCATCGCCCGCATGTTGTTGCGCGCCTGATAGTTGCGCACGCCGTCCCATTCCTCGCCCGCGTCGCCTTTGGCCACCTGGTCGTCCCACGACCAGGTGGAGGGTTCGGATTTGAAGAGCCAGTAAGCCATGGTGTTGGTCCTTTCCGATACCTGCTTATTCCGGGCGGAGCGGGCGGGCAAGCAAGTGGTCCGTGGCTTCAGCGACAGTGACACGGCCGTCGAGCACGGCGGCAACCATTTGCGTTACCGGCATGTCAAGGCCCTTGCTTTCGGCGATGGAGGCGACGGCGCGGGCGGTGGCGATGCCTTCGGTCGTGGCCGTCGTCTGCGCGCTTCCCTCGGCGCCGAGCCGCAGGCCGAAAGCGAAGTTGCGTGATTTCTCGGATGTGCAGGTCAGCGCCAGATCGCCAAGGCCCGAGAGGCCCGCGAGCGTCTCGGCGCGCGCACCCCGGGCGGTGGCAAAGCGCAGCATCTCGGCATAACCGCGTGTCATAAGTGCGGCGCGGGCGCTTTCGCCCAGACCTGCCCCGATCGTAATACCGCAGGCGATTGCGATGACGTTTTTCAGCGCTCCGCCAAGCTCGATGCCGGTCAGGTCGGTGCTGCGGTAGAGGCGCAGCGTCGGGGTGGAAAGCCGGGTCTGCAGCCGGGCCGCGGTTCTGTCGTCTGCCGCGGCAATCGTCAGCGCGGTGGGCAGGCCCGCGGCGATGTCGACGGCAAAGCTTGGTCCGGACAAAAGCGCGGGTGTTGCCGACGGGACATTGGCGCGGATCACGCCTGACGGGCCCAGGCCGGTAGACAGATCGACACCCTTGCAACACGCAACAAGATTGCTGCTGCCCAGGTCCGGCCGGTGGAGCGCCAGCAGTTCGGCAAGTGACTGGGTCGGTATGGCAAGCAGATAGGTTTCGGCGGCAGGGAAATCGGCAGTGGCGGTGATGGCGTCGGGCAAGCGGATGCCGGGCAGACGACGGGTGTTTTCGCGTCCGGTTTCGATATCTTTCGCGTGGGCGGCATCTCGGGTCCAGAGCTGGACGGGATGCCCGGCCCTCGCCAGCGCCACGGCCAGCGCTGTCCCGAAGGCGCCCGCTCCGAGGATGGCGATCATGCCTTGGCTCCGCGCTTGCCATGGCCCAGCATCGGTGCACTGGCCTCGTCGAGCGGCCAGCGCGGGCGGGCGGCGAGGGTCAGGTCGTCGGTCAGGCCAAGCCGGAACCGTTCGATCCCGGCCCAGGCGATCATCGCCGCGTTGTCGGTGCAAAGCTCAAGCGGTGGAGCGATGAAGCGGATGTTCGCCTCGTCCGCCACGTCCCGCAGCGCGTAGCGGATCGTCTGGTTGGCGGCGACGCCGCCTGCGACTGCGAAGGCCGTCAATGGCTCCGCCGACAGGCTCGCCAGGGCGCGGCGCGATTTCTCGGCGAGAACGTCGGCCACGGCGGTCTGGAACGAGGCGCAGAGATCGGCGCGATCCTGTTTCGTCATCCCGCCCTTCTCGGACACCAGGTCATCGCGCGTGCGCAGCACGGCGGTCTTGAGGCCCGAGAACGACAGGTCGCAGCCGGGGCGGTCGAGCAGCGGGCGGGGGAGCGCAAAGCGGCCGGAGTCGCCGGATTTGGCCTGGACCTCGACGGCTGGACCGCCGGGTTGCGGCAGGCCGAGGAGTTTCGCGATCTTGTCGAAGGCTTCGCCGGGGGAATCGTCGATGGTACCGCCGAGACGCGTGAAGCGGTCCGGGGCGTGGACGGTAAGGAACTGGCAGTGACCGCCGGAAACCAGCAGCATCAGATAGGGAAAGGACAGCCCGTCGGTCAGCCGCGGGGTCAGGGCGTGGCCGGCCAGGTGGTTGACGCCGATCAGCGGCTTGCCTGTGGCGGCGGCAAGGCCCTTGGCGCACATCACGCCCGCCAGCACGCCGCCGATCAGGCCGGGGCCGGCCGTGACGGCGATGGCATCGATGTCCCGAAGCGAAAGGTGGGCCTCCGCCAGGGCCTGTTCGATGCAGTAATCGAGCTTTTCGGTGTGGGCGCGGGCAGCGATCTCGGGCACCACGCCGCCGAAGGCTGCGTGAAGGTCTGTTTGCCCCCAGACGACGTTCGACAGGATGCCGGGTGCGGCACCCTCGGCATGCCGCACGACGGCGGCGGCGGTGTCGTCGCAGCTGCTTTCCAGCCCGAGGATGGTCAGGGGGGCGGTCATGGCCTCGCCGGTTGCGTGGGGTCGGGGGCGCAGGTAACACCTGAGACGACCCCGTTCAATGCCGGTGCCTTTCGTGAGCCAGCCTCCCCCCGCCCTGCTGTTGACACGCCCCCGAGCGCAGGCCGAACGGTTTGCCGCCGATTGCCGGGCCGTTCTGGGGGACGCGGTGCGGATTGTGGTCTCTCCGGTCTTGTCGATCGTGCCGCGCGTTGTCGAGGCCGATCTGGAGGGCCTGGCAGGGGTTGTGCTGACCTCCGAGAACGGGGTTGGGGCCCTGGCGGGGCTTGTCCTGCCCAAGGGATCGGTCGCTTATTGCGTCGGCGACCGGACGGCGGCGGCGGCAGAAGCGGCGGGGGTTCCGGCGATTTCGGCGGGGGGTGCGGTGCCGGATCTGGTACGCCTGATCCGGGATGCGCCGCCACGCGGGCCGCTGTTGTATCTGCGCGGGACCGAGGTGCGCGGGGATCTGGCCGGGGCGCTCGCCGGGGCCGGGGTCGAGCTGCGGTCGGCGGTGGCTTATGAACAGGTGCCTTGCGCGCTGACGGCCGAGGCGCGGGCATTGCTGGACGGGACCGCACCGGTGGTGGCGCCGCTATTCTCTCCGCGGTCGGCCGCATTGCTGGGCGAAGCGGCCCGCGGGGCGGCGGCGCCGTTGCGGCTGGCGGTGCTGAGCCCGGCGGTGGCGGATGCCTGGACCGGACCCGAACCGGAAATCCTGATGGTGGCGCAGCGGCCGGATGCATCGGCACTGATGCGGACGCTTGCGTCGATTTACACCCGCAAGTCGCCTTGAGACGTGGTGCCTTGCGGGCTAAGTTCCCGTGGTGAGCCCGGCAATTCGGCGGGGATGAGAGATTCGGAGGAGTTCCGGGCCGTGGCGAAATCGAGCAAATCCAGAACGACGGGGCCATCATCCTCGGGATCGAAAGGCGCCGCGGAGGTGGTGGAAGACGCCGAAATCGTCGACTCCGCGGCCGAGGCACCCGCGATTGCGGAGGACGGGGCCGCGGAAGATGCGACCGAGCCTCCGGAAACGGCGGCGCAGGACGGGCAGGAGACATCCGAGGCCACCGGGCCGGACGACGGCGATGGCACGGAGGCGGCCGCCGCCGGCGACGGGTCCGATGCCGGAGCCGAGGCAGACGGCGAAGACGTGGCAGCCGCGGCGGACCGGGTCGAAACGCCTTTCGGTGAAAGTGACGTTGCGGCGGCCGTGGCCGATGGCGAGACGGCAGACGGCGCAGAGCAGGAGACGATTGTCGGGCCCGAAATTGCCCCCGAAGCGACCGGAGATGCAGCGACGGCGGAACCGGCCGTCGAATCTGCGCCTACGATGGCGGTTGCCGCGCCGCCGCCGCCGGAACCTCAGCGGCGGAGCGCATTCTCTTTGGTTTTGGGCGGCATCATCGCCGCCGGGCTTGGGGCCGGAGCGCTGTATTACAGCACCGAACGCGGGTGGATCGATCTGAGCGGGGCGCAGACCAACGAACTGCGCACGGCGCTGGATACGCAGGCCGCCGAGATTGTTGCGCTCAAAGAGGCCCTGCAATCGGCGTCCGGCGAAATCGAGGCCTTGAAGAGCGCGCAGCCCGATCTCAGCCCGGTGACCGGCGCGCTCGACGGCGTGGCGAGCGATGTGGCCGGCGTTTCGGACCAGGTCGCGGCGCTGACCGCACGGCTCGACGATACGGACGCGCGGCTCGCGGATGTCGAGACCCAGCCAATCCCCGAGGCCGAATTGCCGGCCGAGGTCGTAGCGGCCTATGAACGGCAGCTGGCCGAGATGCAGGGCGCGATCGACGCCCGGTTCGGCGAGATGGAGGCGGCACAGGACGACAAGCTGGCGGGCATCGAGACCACGCTGACCGGCAAGTTGACCGAGATCGAAGCCGCCCAGATCTCTGCCATGGAGGCGGAAGCGGCGGCTGCGGCCTCGGCCAAGGCCGCCGAGGCGCGTGCGGCTCTGGCCGAACTGGAGGTCGCCCTGGACACGGGCGGCGAATTCGCCACGGCATTGGCCGCCCTGAGCGAGGTGACCGGAACCGACGCCCCGGCGGATCTGGCCGACCACGCCGAGACCGGCATCGCAACGCTGCAGAACCTGAAGGACGGCTTTCCGCCGGCGGCGCGCGATGCGTTGGCCGTGTCGATCCAGCCCGATCCCGAGGCCGGCGCAACGGGGCGGCTGGGTGCATTCTTCCGGCGGCAGCTTGGGGTGCGCTCGTTGGAACCGCGCGCGGGCGACGATCCGGATGCTGTGCTGAGCCGCGCCGAGGCGGCGCTGGCCGAAAACGATATCGCAGGCGCCAGGGACCTGATCGGCAGCCTGCCCGAGGCGGGCCAGGCGGCATTCGCCGATTGGATTGCCGCAGCCGAAACGCGGCAGGCCGCGCTGGAGGCTGCGCAGGTCATCGCGAACGAAATCAACTCTAACTAGGGACGGCAACATGCTCTGGTCGCTTGTCAAGGTCATCCTGTTCGTCGTCATCATCGCGGCGCTGACGCTGGGGGCGGGCTATCTGATGGAGGCCGACGGCGGCATTCGCGGATCGCTGTTCGGCTGGGAATTCAATCTTGGTCCGTTGCAGTCGGTCATTGCGATGATCGTTCTGGTCGTGGCGGTTTGGGTGTTCCTGAAACTGCTGAGCCTGATGGTCGCCTTCCTGCGGTTTCTCAACGGTGACGAAACGGCCATCAGCCGCTGGTTCGACCGGAACCGGGAGCGCAAGGGCTTCCAGGCGTTGGCCGACGGGCTGATGGCGCTGGCGTCGGGCGAAAGCCGCGTGGCGATGCAAAAGGCGGCACGCGCCGAGAAATTCCTCCGGCGGCCGGAACTGACCAATCTGATCACCGCGCAGGCCGCCGAGATGTCGGGCGACCGGAAAAAGGCCGAAGAGGTCTACAAGCGGCTGCTGGAAGACGATCGCACGCGTTTCGTGGGCGTGCGCGGGATCATGAAGCAGAAGCTGGGCGAGGGCGACACCGATACAGCGCTGAAGCTGGCCGAGAAGGCCTTTGCGCTGAAGCCGCGGCATGAAGAGACGCAGGACATTCTGCTTCGCCTGCAGGCCGAGCATGCGGATTGGGCCGGGGCGCGGAAGACGCTGGGCGCAAAGCTGAAGCACGGGGCGCTGCCGCGCGACGTGCACCGGCGGCGCGACGCGGTGCTGGCGCTGAGCGAGGCCGAAGCGGTGCTTGCCGATGGGCACACCATCGAAGGTCGCGAAGAGGCGATCGAGGCGAACCGTCTGTCGCCCGATCTGATCCCGGCGGCGGTCATGGCGGCGCGCGGCTATATCGACCAGGGCAAGCCGCGCTACGCCACGCGGGTGCTGAAGAAAGCCTGGGAGGCGCAGCCGCATCCCGATCTGGCGGCGGCCTTCGCGGCGATCGAACCGGACGAGACGCCGGCGGCGCGGATCAAGCGGTTCGTGGCGCTGACGCGGTTAAAGCCAGACGACCCCGAGACCAGGATGCTGCTGACGGAACTGCACATCGCCGCCGAGGACTTTCCGGCGGCGCGCAAGGAAATCGGCGATCTGGCCACCGCGGAACCGACGGCGCGGTCCTTGACGCTGATGGCCGCCATCGAGCGCGGCGAGGGCGCCGACGATGCCGTCGTGCGCGGCTGGCTGACCCGGGCCTTGACCGCGTCGCGCGGGCCGCAGTGGGTCTGCGACAACTGCCAGAGCATCCACGGCACCTGGGCGCCGGTTTGCAGCAATTGCGGCGGATTCGATACGCTGAGCTGGCGGGTGCCGGCCGAGGGCGAGGTTGCGATGCCCGGCTCGACCGAGATGCTGCCGCTGATCGTCGGACAGGCCGCGCCGCCCGCCGGGGACGAGGCCGAGGTGATCGAGGTCGCTGATCGCGATGACACCGCGGACCGGGACGATGCGCCGGAAGTTGTCGCCGAGGGCGTGATCGTCGAGGACAAGGCCGAAACCAGGCCCTGATCACCGCGCTGGCAGGCTGCCTGCGCCTGCGCAGCCAGGATCAAGTCTGTTCTGAACAATGGCCCGCCGCGTGGCTGCCGCCTGACACGGCTTGCGCCAGCCCCCTGGCGCAAACGCGACGGACCGTTACCCATGCCGGTGCTGGGGGCACCGGGCACCTGCAAATCCCGGTTGCCCGGGACGGGTTAATACATGACAATGGAAGCTGCCGGGATTAATGGGAAAACCTGCCGGTATTTCCCCGGCCTGATCTGCAAGTTGATTGGAGCCTCGATGTCTGTCGTTGCGCGATACCTGAAGAAGCACACCGAAACGCTGGTCAAGGATGTCGGGCTGGAGGCCGCCTGCGCGATCACCGGAAAATCCAAGGCAACGCTTGGGCGGTACTATTCCGACGCGCCCGAGCATGCCGACCGGTTCATGCCGGTGGATTCGGTGGCCCTGCTGGAAGAGGCTGCGGGCTATCCGCACATCACTGCGGCGCTGTCGGAATTGCGGGGGATCACGCTGAGCTATGACGAGGACAAGCGCAACATCAAGCGCGGCGGGGTGAATTCGGATGTGGTGGCGCTGAGCCAGAGATTTGCGATGCTGATGGGCGAATACAACCAATCGATCGAGGACGGGGTGATCACGATCAACGAAGCGAAGCGGCTTTTGCGCGAAACGCTGGAACTTCAACGGGTGCTGCTGGACATGAAGCTGCATCTCGAAAAGGAATCGGCGCACTAAGCGAGACGCTGCGGACCGGTCTGTCCCGCCGGGCTCCGGCGCCAAATTTCTTCGAAGAAATTTGGCAAGAGTTTTCGAAAACATCTGCTCCAGTGACGCGCGATCGGACCTTAAAGCACCGTCCGCTCGACGAACCAGTAGGCGCCGACCGCGGCGATGGCCAGCGAGGCGGGTGTGGTGATGCGGCTGCGGTACCAGGGTTTCCGGCCGAACCAATAGCCCACAGCCAGGAACGCCACGAGGATCACGAACAACTGGCCAAGCTCGACCCCGATGTTGAAGCCGATGAGGCCGGCGACGAAGCGCGCGGGGCTGAGGCCGATATCGCCGAGAACCGACGCGAAGCCAAGACCGTGCAGCAGGCCGAAGCCGAACACGATGGCGGTGCGCCAGGCGGTGATCGTTTTCGAAAACACGTTCTCGACCGCGACATAGACGATGGATGCGGCGATCAGCGGTTCGACGATATCGGGCGAGACGCTGACATAGCCAAGGATCGCCAGCGCCAGCGTCACGGTGTGCGCCAGGGTGAAGGCGGTCACCTGATAGAGCAGCGGACGCATATGCAGCGAGAAGAAGAACAGGCCCAGGACGAACAGGATGTGGTCGAGCCCCTTGGGCACGATATGTTCGAAACCGATGACGATGTAGCGGCCGAACGCGGTCAGCGCGCTTTCCTGCGCGACGGCGTCGCGGGGCATTTCGGCGGAAAGCTGACCGTCGGTCAGATAGCCGCTGTAAGCGTCGTCGCCCTCGCCCTGCCGGACGACAAGCGGGCCGTAGGCGGCCGCCCAGCCGAAGATGACCGGCGTGCCATCGGGCGGCAGCACGGCAGTCAGTTGCAGCAGGCTGTCGCGGGCCAGGTCCACATTGCCGGCCTCTGGGATCTGAAGCCCCGCAATGCTTGGCGTCAGGGCCGTCTCACCGGCGCGCAGGACAAAACCTTCGGCAATATCGCCCCAACCTGCCCGGAACGCGGCCTCCAGATCAGCGGGCGGCAGGGCGCGCAAGGTGTCGTACTGTTCCGCCTCGGGCGCATTGTCGGTGTCGTCGAGCCCTTGCAGATCGATGCCCGCCACCAGGGATTCGAGCGCAAGGACGATGTCGACCTGCACCGACTCGGGCCCGATGGTCACGTCGGCAATGGCTGGTCGGATTTCATGCGCCGTGGACGCGAACCCGGTGGCCAGCGCGATCACAAGGCCGAGCGTCAGGCCCGTCAGCCTTGACACCGCGCCACGGAATGACAGCTTGCGTTTCGTCGCAATTGACCGGATCCCTGCCATGCGTTTCCTTTCTGCCTGTCTGATCGCCGCCCTGGCCGTTTCCGGCCCGCCCGCGCTGGCGCACGAGTTCTGGATTTCACCGCAGACATATAGCGTTGAGCCGGAAGCGCAAATCATTGCCCATATTCGAGTGGGACAAAAATTCGAAGGTTCGGCTTACTCTTTCATCCCGCAGAAGTTCGCGCGCTTCGATCTGGTAAGTGGCGAGTCCGTGATCCCCGTGGAAGGCCGTATCGGCGACCGTCCGGCTCTGGCGATGGCCGCCCCGGGTGACGGCCTGGTCACCGTCGTGCATCAGACGACGGACATCTTTCTAAGCTACCGGGACGCCGAGAAATTCGTGAATTTCTGCAACGAGAAGGATTTCACCTGGGTGTTGGACGAGCACAAAGCGCGCGGCCTGCCGGAGACCGGGTTCCGCGAACGCTACAGCCGGTACGCAAAAAGCCTGGTCGCCGTAGGCACCGGCGCGGGCGCGGACCGGGAGGTCGGCATGGAAACCGAGATCGTGGCGCTGGCCAATCCCTATACGGACGATCTGGATGGCGGATTGCCGGTTCGGGTGCTCTATCGGGGGCAGCCACGGGCCGACGTGCAGGTCGAGATCTTTGCCAAGGCGCCCGACGGGACGGTCGAGGCAACCAAGACCCGGACGGACGATGCGGGGCTGGCGGCGATTCCGGCCGATCCCGGCATCGAATACCTTGTGGACGCCGTCGTCATGCGCGCGCTAGAGCCCGTGGCGGAAAACGACCCCGTCTGGGAATCGCTTTGGGCGTCGCTGACGTATCAGGTGCCCGCGGCGCGATAACCCACTGCAATTCAAGAGCATGGGCACATCTGGCGGGTTCATGTAGGATCCCGTGGATTTTCAAGCGATTCATTGGGGTGATTTGCCATGAAACTGACGGAAGCGGCCGATCTGATTCAAATGGCCTATGACGGCAAGCTCGGCGGTCGGGTCCGCAGCGAGATCGACATGCGCGGCGCGCAGGCGTCGATGCTGACCGACGGCACGCTGGTCGTCCCCGGCACCAACGAGGCCAAGGACTGGGCCCGGTTCAATTTCGACGTCGCCTCGGGCGACAGCCGGCGCAAATGGCACGCCGGATTCCTGCGCCACGCCCAGACGATCTATCCCTTCGCCAAGGGTGCGGGCGCCAAACGGGTGCTGGGCCATTCGCTGGGCGCGGCCTCGGCCCAGATCGTCGCCGCGTCGCTGCAGATCCCGGCGATCTGCTTTGCCTCGCCACGGCCCCTGCGCGGCCGAACCCGGTTCCGGGGCGAGCACCGGATCCTGAACATCTGCCGATTCGACGATGCGGTCTGCTATCTGCCCATGGCCCTTCTGGGCTTTCGCCAGATCGGCAGGGTGCACTGGATCAGCCCGGGCGAGCCGCAATCGGAGGGCAGTCACAAGCTGAAGGACTATCTTCGCGCGATGGGCCAGGGATCGGCCCGGCCGGAACTGCCGGAAAGTTGGGCATAGCCAGGGGCTTTGTGTCCATGGCGGGGCGGCATTATGCTGCAGTGCAGCAAGAATCGCTTGCAATTCCGGCTGAAAGCGCGGCGGATCGTGTCGGAGGTGCGGCATGGCAGGCAAGGTCGTTACAGTTGCGCAGCAAAAGGGCGGTTCGGGCAAGACCACGCTGGCGGTGAATCTGGCCGTGTATTTCGCAGCGCGGGGGCAGTCGGTTGCGCTGCTGGACACCGACCCGCAGGGCAGTCTTGGCCGCTGGTTCATGGCGCGGCACGAGCGGCTGGGAGAGGCCGCGGGGCTGGAATTCGGCACTGCAAGCGCCTGGGGCGTGGCCTATGAATCCGACAAGTTGAAGGCCAAGCACGATCTGGTGATCGTCGACACGCCGCCCAAGATCGACGCCGACCTTCGCCCCGCCCTGCGCTCTGCCGATCTTGTTCTGATCCCAGTGGCGACCAGCCAGGTGGATCTGTGGGCGACGGAAAGCGTTCTGGAATTGGCCGCGCGCGAATCGACGCCCACGATGATCGTGTTGAACCGCGCGTCCCCAAGGGCACGGCTGACCGGCACGATCAGCGCCGAGATCGATTCGATGGAGACACCGCGCGCGGCGGCCTCGCTGGGCAATCGCGTGGGATTTGCCGAAGCGCTGGGTGTGGGGCTCTCGGCGGCGGAACTCGCCCGCTCCGGTCCTGCTGCCGAGGAAGTGGCGGCGCTGGCCGACGAGATTGCCGCGGCGCTGGCCGGTTAGGGACCGAAGCGGCGGCGCTCGACCAGCGGCGAGCCGACGCGGGCGCGGGTGACGAAATAGAGGTCGCCATATTGCAGCGGAGCGGGTTCCGGCGCGGCGATGGCATCCCAGATCGATTGCAGATTGCCCTTGTTGCCGACCCAGACGATGGTCTTGCCGGCACCGGCCGCCATCAGCCGCGCGGCGGGATTCTCCGCCGGAATGCGTTGGATATCGAGGCCGCGGGCCTGCGCCAGCGGCGCGGCGGTGTCGAGGTTTCTTTGGATGCCGGGGGCATAGATCGCGTCGATCGGGATCCCGTCGAGGGCCGTCACCAGCGCCTCGGCCCGGGCAATGCCCGTGGCGTTCAGATCGTCGCCGGTGCGGTCGGCATGGCGCAGAACGATCAGGGTGGTGGCGGGCGGGACGGCGACCTGGCCTGGCGATGCACAGGCGGCAAGAAAAAAGAGGCAAGCCAGAAATAGTCGGCGGTCGAGCATCGCGTGTCCCTCGGGTTTTCTTCCGACCCTAAAGAGGGTTTCAGCGGGGGTCCAGACGGACCGTGCCGGTAAGTCCCTGGTATCACGCAGAGTACACCGGCAGGCGCTAGGGCAGGCACGGCGTGGCGGGCCGGAGCGGCCCGCCGTCTTTGGGTACTGCCGTAATCAGGCGAGCTGGATGTTCGTCGCCGAGGAACGGCCGTCACGGCCGGCTTCGACGTCGAAGGTCACCTTTTGGTTGTCGGCGAGCCCGGTCAGACCGGCGCGCTCGACCGCCGAGATGTGGACGAACACGTCCTTGCCGCCGTCTGCGGGCTCGATGAAGCCGAAGCCTTTGGTGGCGTTGAACCATTTCACGGTGCCGTTGGCCATCGTGATGTCTCCTTGATCAATTGCTGCCCGCGGAATGCGGCAGCCCGGCTAGGTCGTCTGGATCGAAAGACTGACAGCCGGTGAGGGAGACAGTGGTCGATAGAGAGTAACGTCGCGAGGGGCATATGGGGCACGCGCGGCGGGAAAGCAAGCGAAATCGGGGATGGGCACTGCCGCTGACTTCCCGGAAACGAACCCATCCCGCCGGGATGGATTTGCCGCGGATCGTGGATTGCTGTAGGGCAAGCACGTCCGAAAGCAACGCGCCGGCGCCTTGCGACTATGGGAGAACGACATGGCCACGCGCGAGCGTCCGCTTTATGCTGTGCTGATCGACGCAGACAACATTCCGGCGAAATTCGCCGGCGCGATCCTGAAGGAAATCACCGGATTTGGCGAACCCGCGTTGCGCAGGGTCTATGGCGACTGGTCCAGCGGTCAACTGCGCGGCTGGTCGGACACGGTGCGCGAGCATGGGCTGGTGGCGCATCAGGAAACGGCGAATACGAAGGGCAAGAACGCCAGCGACATCGGCCTGGTGATCGACGCGATGGATATCCTGCATACCGGGCGGTTCGACGGATTCGTGCTGGTCAGTTCCGACAGCGACTTCACCGCGCTCGCCAACCGTATCCGCGAGCAGGGGATGGACGTGATCGGCATCGGCGAGGGCAAGGCGCCCGAAAGCCTGCGCAACGTCTGCAACCGGTTCATCCTAATCGAGAACATCGTCGAGGAATCCGCACCCACAGACGGCGGGCGCGGGAAGCCTGTGGGCAAGCAGCCGCCGGCAAATGCGATTCCGCTGATCCTGCAGGCCATGGACCGGATCGCGCAGGATGACGAGTGGTATGCCCTGGGCCAGATCGGCCAGTATGTCACTGCCGAACATCCCGATTTCGACACGCGGACATACGGCAAGCGGAAGCTTTCGGATCTGGTGCAGGGGTTGAAGCGGTTCGAGACCCGGAAGGTGGGCAACCAGCTGCATGTCCGGCGGGTGGATTGAGGTTTCGGGGGCGAGTTGGGGCAGCAGCTTGCGGACGGGTGGCGGGGTGAACCCCGCCCTACGCGCCGTAGCGGGCGAGGAACGTCTCCACCGCGCCTCGGATCACCCGGTCGATCTCGGCATCGGTAAAGTCGGTCTTGACGCCCATCATCGTCTTGGTGTGCACGCCGGCCTTGCAAAGCTCGATGAACTGGTCGGCGGCGAGGTCGAGATCGTCGATCACCAGCTCTCCGGCGGCGATGCGTTCGACCAGATAGGCGGTCAGGGCGGTGCGGGCGATGGTGGGACCGGCATTGTAGAACTCGCGGCCGATCTCGGGGAACCGTTCGGATTCGGCGACGGCGATGCGAAAGGTCTGGCGTCCGAAATCGGACAGAAAAAAGCGGACCATCTGGCTGGCCGCCTCGAACAGCACCTCGTCTGCGGGGCCCGACATCTGCATGCGCGCGATCGCGGCGTCGGCCTGGCGCTGGCATTCCATCTTGGCGACTTCCATGAACAGAAGCCGCTTGTCCGGGACATAGGAATATAGCGTGGCTTTGGACACGCGGGCGGCGCGGGCGATGTCATCGACCGAGGCACCTTCGAACCCGTCGGCGAGAAACACCTCGCGGGCGCCTTCGAGCACCTGGTCGAACTTACGCCCCTTCTTGACGCGCGTGGATTGAAGGTTCATGCCGCCCTCATCAGCCCCAGACCCGAAATATAAACCAAGCGGTTCAGTTTCGGCAAGCACGCGGCGTTTCTAAGCTTGAAGCGAGCGGATCAGCCGTTAGTTTAGAATCGTTCCAAAGAAGGGGTGGGCGATGATTCCAGGGGTGTCCAGCAGGCGACGATTCAGCGACCTGAGCGAGCAGGAGATATTGGCGCTGGCAATTTCATCCGAAGAGGACGACGCGCGGATTTACCGGATGTATGCCGAGCGGCTGCGCGAGGAATTTCCCGGAAGCGCGGCCGTGTTCGACGGGATGGCGGTGGAAGAGGACGGGCATCGACACCGGCTGATCGAGTTGCACAAGAAGCGGTTCGGCGACGTGATCCCCCTGCTTCGGCGCGAGCATGTGTCGGGCTTTTACGCGCGGCGGCCGGTGTGGCTGATCGAGAACCTGGGGCTCGACCGGATGCGGGACGAAGCCGAGGCGATGGAGCGGGATGCCGAGGCATTCTACCGCAAGGCGGCGGCGCGGACGCAGGATGCGGATACGCGGAAGCTGTTGGGCGATCTTGCGGCAGCGGAGGCGGGACATACGGACAAGGCCGATCGGCTGGCCGAGGCGCATCTCGATGAGGATACCCGCGGACAAGAAGACCGGACGGCAAAGCGCCAGTTCCTGCTGACATGGGTACAGCCCGGGCTGGCAGGGTTGATGGATGGGTCGGTCTCGACCCTTGCGCCGATCTTTGCGACGGCGTTTGCCACTCAGGATACGCATACGACGTTTCTGGTGGGTCTGGCGGCCTCGGTCGGTGCCGGGATTTCGATGGGCTTTACCGAGGCGGCGTCGGATGACGGCGAGCTGTCGGGGCGCGGGTCGCCGGTGAAGCGGGGGTTCGCCAGCGGAATCATGACAACTCTGGGCGGTCTGGGGCATGCGCTGCCCTATCTGATCCCGGATTTCTGGACGGCAACCGTCATCGCGATCATCGTGGTCTTTATCGAGTTGTGGGCGATCGTTTGGATCCAGAACAAGTTCATGGAGACGCCGTTTTTTCGAGCGACTTTTCAGGTTGTCCTGGGCGGTGCGCTTGTCTTTGCCGCGGGAGCCTTGATCGGGGGTGGATAATGGCGGGAAGTTTTGTGGCAATGATACCGCATAAATTGCATTCTTGGGTTTCACTCAAAAATGCCCCCGGTTTTTGCAACAAAGCCTTAAAAATACCTTCTTTGCTTCCCATGGGTTAACGGTGACCTTTTCAAACATCGGGTGAACCCATGAAATTGACCACTTTGACCAGAGCGTTCCTGCGGGACGAGGAGGGCGCGATCTCGGTAGACTGGGTCGTGATTACGGCGGCGACTGTCGGGATTGCGCTGGCGGTGATGATTACGCTCGGCGGTGCGACGGACGACTACAGCGACACGGTTGCATCGACGATGTCGGACAAGGGCGTTTCGTCCTACTAGAAGACTTGCCGATGGCCGCCGCGAGGCCTGAGGCAAACGAGCGCAAGGCGAACAGTCACCTTTACGGGCTGGGCCAGGTTCCAGTCCTTTTTTCTTTACGGGCAGCGGTTTACGGCCTGAACCAGTGCCGGTCGGGTGCGCCATTGCAATCGGAAAATGCCAGTCCGAGCCATTCCTCAGCCGGCGCGGTAATGGTAAGGCCCCGGCCATGGTCGAGATCTTCCTGAAAACGCTGCCGTTCTTTCTGTTGATCGGGCTCGGCTATGCGGCGGCGGCGAGCCGTTTTTTCTCGGAGGCGGCGACGGCGGCGCTGACAAAGTTCGTGTTCTATTTCGCCTTGTCCGCGATGCTTTTCCGGTTCTCGGCGAACCTGAGCTTCGGCGAGGTGTTCGACCTGGGGTTCCTGGGGGTCTATTTCTGGGCGACGGCCTTTGTCTATCTAATCGCCAATGCGGTTGCGCTTTGGCGCGGCATCGCAATTGCCGAGGGTGCGGTCGAGGCGCAATGCGCGGTGATCGGCAATATCGGGTTTCTGGGCATCCCGATGCTGGCGCTCATCATGGGCGAGGCGGCGGTGGGCTATATCATGATGATGCTTGCGGTTGACCTGCTGGTCTTTGGCACGCTGATCGTGGTCTTGATCACCGGCAGCCGGGGCGATGGGTCGGCGCTGTCCGTCCTGCGGACCGTGGCGCGCGGGATTGCGACGAATCCCATGCTGGTGTCGATCTTCCTGGGGTTTTCGGTCTCGGCCCTTGAGGTGCCGATACCAGGCCCGGTCAACGAGTTTGTTGCGATCCTGGGCGCCGCCGCGACCCCCGGCGCGCTGTTCGCGATCGGTGCGTCGCTGGCCAGCAAGTCGGCAGAGCGGGTGAGCGTGGCGGCTTGGCTTTCATTTGCCAAGCTCGTTCTGCATCCCGCAGCTATCGCCTTGGCCGCCCTGGTGATCTGGCCCGTCGAGCCCTACGCCGCGGCGGTGATGATCGCCAGCGCGGCCCTGCCGACGGCGGGCAACATTTATATGGTGGCCCAGCACTATGGCGTGGCGCCGCAGCGGGTGTCGGCGACGATCCTGTTGTCGACGGCGGCATCGATCGTAACGGTGTCGCTGGTGCTGGCCTGGCTTGCCGAGCGGGTTGCGTTCCAGTAGCCGTTGGCAGGATTGTTCAGGAGGTGCCGATGGAAACCGTATCGGAAAATGCCTGTTTCGGTGGCGTGCAGGGGGTTTATGCGCATGCCGCGGGCACGACCAACTGCAAGATGACCTTTGGCCTTTACCTGCCGCCGCAGGCCGAGACGGCCGAGGTACCGGTTCTGTGGTACTTGTCCGGCCTGACCTGCACGCACGAGAACGCGATGACCAAGGCGGGCGCACAGGCCTGGGCCGCCGAGGCGGGGATTGCGCTGGTGTTTCCCGACACCTCGCCGCGCGGCGAGGGTGTGGCGGATGACGAGGCCTATGACCTCGGCCAGGGGGCGGGGTTTTATGTCAACGCCATCGAAACGCCCTGGGCCGCGCATTACCGGATGTGGGACTATGTCACCGATGAATTGCCGGCCCTGCTGTTTCGCGAATTCCCGCTCGATCCGGACCGGCAGGCGATCACCGGGCATTCGATGGGCGGCCACGGCGCGCTGACCATGGCGATGCGGGTGCCGGGGCGGTTTCGCAGCGTCAGTGCCTTTTCGCCGATCTGCAATCCGATCAAAAGCGACTGGGGCAAAAAGCAGTTGACCGCGTATCTGGGCGCCGACAGCGGCCAGTGGGCGGCACATGATGCGAGCCTCTTGATGGCCGAGACGGGATTCGACGGGCCGATGCTGGTCGACACCGGGACCGAGGATCAGTTCATGGAGTATCTGCGCCCAGAAACGCTGGCCCAGGCGATCGCGGCGCGGCGGCAGCAGGCCGTGTTCCGGATGCAGCCGGGCTATGACCACAGCTATTTCTTCGTTTCAACCTTCATGGCCGATCACGTGGCGTTTCACGCCGAGGCGCTTGGCGCCTGAGCGCCAATGGGCATTCTGAAGGACATCCACACCGCCTGGGCGCGGTTCCGGGACGCGCGCGAACGCAACCCGCAGCATACGATGTTTACCCACCGCCTGCCGCGCTTTCCCCTCCCTGAGCGGCGGCCGTTGCCGGATGCTCTGCCCGACGTCGCGATCCTGACGCCGTGCCGGGACGCAGCCCGCGATCTGTCGACCTATTTCGGGCTGGTCGATGCGCTGGACTATCCAAAGCATCGGCTGCATCTGCGGCTTCTGGAGGGGGACTCTGTCGACGACACGTTCGACCGTGCCAAAAGGATGCTGGCGGCCCGGGACGGGACCTATGGCAGCACGGGGCTGCTGAAGCTGGATCTGAACATGGACCTGCGGCGGGACGGGCGCACGGCAAAGAACCTCCAGCGGCGGCGGCGGTCGGGGATCGCGGCGTGCCGGAACCGCCTGCTGCACGCTGGGATGGAAACACCGGCGCGGTTCTTTCTGTTCCTCGACGTCGATATGGCGCGGATCCCGCCGAATGCGCTGCGGCGTGCCCTGGAATGGGATGCGCCGATCCTGGCGGCGAATTGCCTGACCCATGACGGTGGGAAGATTTTCGACCGCAATCTGTTCTTCTACACGCGCCCGGTGTCGGACCGGTCTGCCAAGCGGTTCGTCCGGGATGGCATCTATCAGCCGCCGACCGGGTTCTTTCGCCACTATCCGCCACCCGACAGCCCGCATGAGATCGAGCCGCTGCATTCGGTCGGCGGCACGTTCCTGCTGATCCGGCGGGATGTGATCGAAGCGGGGACGGATTTTCCCGAGGAGCCGTATCAGTTGCATATCGAAACCGAAGGCTTTGCGCTGAAGGCGGCCGACCGGGGGTTCGGGGCGTTCATGCTGCCGGGGCTGATTGTGCGGCACGGACCGAACTGATGATCTATGTCGATGCCGATGCTTGCCCCGTGAAGGCCGAGATCGAGCGTGTGGCGTCGCGCCATGCCGTACAAGTCGCGATGGTGTCGAACGGCGGTCTGCGGCCGTCTTCCAATCCACTGATCGAGATGGTCTATGTCGCCGAAGGCCCGGATGCGGCGGATATCTGGATCGCGGACCATTGCGGGGCCGGCGACGTGGTGGTGACCGGGGACATTCCGCTGGCGGCGCGCTGCGTGGAGGCGGGCGCGTTGGTGGTGAAGCCAAATGGCGAGGCGCTGACCGGGGCTAATATCGGCAACGCTCTGGCAATGCGCGACCTGATGACGGATTTGCGGGCCGCCGATCCGTTCCGGCAGGGTGGAGGGCGCGCGTTTTCCCGCGCGGACCGGTCGCGTTTTCTGTCGGCGCTGGAACGTCTTGTGCGGAAAGCGGCGTCGCAAAGGGGGTAGACGGCGGTGCCTGTGTGGCGTGATCTGCGCCCATGTCGAGCCTTGAGACGCCTGCCGGAGCGGCCACACGCCGCGCGAACCTGTTGGGTGCGCTATGCGCCCTGGGCGCGACGTTGTGTTTTTCGGTCAACGACGTGGCGATCAAGTTTCTCAGCGGTGACTATGCCTTGCACCAGATCGTGCTGACGCGTGCGGCCATCGGAATATGGTTCACGCTCTTGGTGATCATTCCGCTCAGCGGCGGATGGCGGCTGTTGCGTACCAAACGGCTGGGTATGCACATGTTGCGCGGCTGTTTTATCGTGGTGGCCAATATGAGCTTTTTCCTTGGTCTTGCGGTGATGCCGCTGGCGGATGCAGTGGCGGTGTTCTTCGTGGCGCCTTTGGTCATCACCGTTTTTTCGGTGATCTTTCTGAAAGAGACCGTCGGTCCGCGGCGCTGGCTGGCGGTTGCCGTGGGTATGGCCGGTGTGGTGGTGATGCTGCGGCCTGGGGCGGGCAGCTTTCAGTGGGCGGCGCTGCTGCCGCTGGGGGCGGCGGTGTCCTATGCGGGCTTGCATATGATGACCCGCCGGATCGGCACCACGGAAAGCGCGGCAACGATGTCGGTCTACATCCAGATCATGTTCATAATGGTCAGCGGCGGGATCGGGCTGGCGGTGGGCGACGGGCGGTTTGATACCGGCGCGGGGGTGCTGTCGTTCCTGCTGCGCGCCTGGGTCTGGCCGGAACCGCAGGATTGGTGGCTTTTGGCGCTGATCGGGCTGATGACCGCGACCGGCGGGTACCTGATCAGCCAGGCTTACCGGATCAGCGAGGCCGCTTTCGCCGCGCCGTTTGAATATGCCGCTATGCCCCTGGCGGTTCTGTGGGGGGTGATGATCTTTGGCGAGTGGCCGGATGCGGTGGCGTGGACCGGAATCTTGCTGATCGTCGGTGCAGGGCTGTTCCTTTTATGGCGCGAGGCGGTTCAGGGCCGCGAGGCTGGCGCACGGTATCGGCGCTGATCCGTTTGCAAAGTCCGCCTGGCCGGGTAGAAGCCACGAAAGACAGATCTGAAAGAGACCGGGCATGGGCGCGATTGATGCGGTGGTTTTCGATATCGGCAACGTGCTGGTGGAATGGCATCCGTTCCGGCCGTTCGACCGAATTCTGGGTGAGGCGCAGAGAAAGGCCCTGTTTGCCGAGGTCGATTTCATGGGGGCCAACGAGCGCTGCGATCTGGGTGCGGATATCGTTGACGAGATCGAGGCTTTGGCCCGTGCCCATCCGGACAAGCGGGATCAGGTGATGATCTGGCTGGATCGCTACATGGAGATGCTGGCGCCGGAACTGCCGCACTCGGCCAGGATGCTGCGCGCTTTGCGGGCGCGGGGGCAGGCGGTTTTTGCGCTCTCGAACTTCGGTCACCGGACCTTTGTCATGTCGGAAGAGGTCTATCCGATCCTGACCGAGTTCGACCGCCGCTTCATTTCCGGGCAGCTTGGGCTGATGAAACCCGATCCGGCGATTTACGCCCGGGTGGAGACCGAGACCGGGATCGCGCCTGAACGCCTGTTCTTCATCGACGACCGGCAGGACAATATCGACGCTGCCGCTGCGCGGGGCTGGCAGGTGCATCTGTTTACCGGCGAGGCCGGTCTGGCGGAGCGGCTGGTCGAAGAGGGGCTGCTGACCGAGGACGAGGCCGTCGCATGAGCGTACCGGTGATCCCCTTTGCCGAGGGCGAGGCACGGCTGGACTGGATCGCGTTGACCAGGGCATTGGAGGCGGGCCACCGGCTGCCGCGCGCCGAGGTCGGCGACACGTTCCTGCACCGGGACCGGGATACTGTGCTGAGCCGGGCGGCGTGGATCGACGGTATGGGCATCGCGGTGAAGACGGCGACGGTCTTTCCCGGCAACCCCGCCGCCGGCCAGCCTGCGATCAACGGCGGTGTGGCGCTTTATTCCGATGCGAACGGCACGCTGGAGGCGCTGATCGACTTCCACCTGGTAACCAAGTGGAAGACGGCCGGCGACAGCCTGCTGGCCGCCCGGCGGCTGGCGCGGCCGGACAGCCGGCGCATTCTGATCGTCGGCGCAGGCACGGTTGGACAGGCGCTGCGCGAGGCCTACGGCGCGGGGTTCCCCGGCGCCGAGTTTTTCGTCTGGAACCGCTCTCCCGACGGCGCGGCGCGTCTGGCGGATGCCCATCCCGGCACGGTGGCGGCCGACGATCTGGAGGCGGCCGTGGGCGGCGCCGATATCATCGCCTGCGCGACGATGTCGACAGAGCCGGTGATCCGCGGTGAATGGCTGCAGCCGGGGCAGCATCTGGACCTGATAGGCGCCTATCGCGCGGATATGCGCGAGGTGGACGACACGGCCTTGCAGCGCGCGCGCATCTTCGTCGACAGCCGCGAAACGGTGCTGGGGCATATCGGCGAGTTGAAGACGCCGTTGGAGACCGGGGCGATCGAGGAAGGCGACGTTCTGGCGGACTACTACGATCTTCAGACAGGCGGCTTTGTCCGGACCGGCGCCGACGAAATCACGCTGTTCAAGAACGGCGGCGGCGCGCATCTGGATCTGATGACGAGCCGGTACATCCTGCGGCGCTGGCAGGAGCCCTGAACCGGCGGCGCGACACGTAGCTGAGAGATTACGCGGCCTGGGCAACGGGCATGCGTTCTTCGAGCGGCTGTTCCCGGACCGGTAGGTGCACCAGGATACTGATGGCGCCAAACGCGACGCCGACCCACCAGACAACGTTGTAATCGCCGTAGATGTCGTACAACCGCCCGCCGAGCCAGACGCCGAGTGCCGAACCAAGCTGGTGGCTGAAGAACACGACGCCGTAAAGCGTGCCCATATAGCGCAGGCCGTAGATATGGGCGACGAGGCCCGAGGTCAGCGGTACCGTGGCCAGCCACGTCGCGCCGAGGATAACCGAAAATATCAGAACGCTGGCCGGTGTGATCGGAAACATGATGAACACCGCCGCGGCGATGGTGCGGATGGCGTAGATCATCGCGAGCAGGTTCTTCTTCGGCATGCGTTTGCCGAGCCAGCCGGCGGTCAGCGTCCCGAAGATGTTGATCAGGCCGATGACGGCCATCGCCAGGGCGCCCAGGGCCGAAGTGGTTGAAACGCCCATCGAGGCCAGTGCCCCCGTCGCGTTGATGGCGCTGCACATCTCGGTGATGAAGGCGGGGAAATGTGCGGTGACGAAGCCGAGCTGATAGCCGCAGGAAAAGAACCCAAAGAAGATCAACGTATAAGAGGGGTCGCGAAAGGCTTTAACCAGGGTTTCGCCCATGGATTGCTCCAGCTCGGCCTTCGGGGCCGGGGCGGGCGAGCGGATCATCGGCAGGCATAGCAGGGTGGACAGGATCAATGCGGTGAAAACCAGGAACACGGATTGCCAGGTCATCATGGTCATAAGCCACTCGGCCAGCAGCGGGCCAACGATCTGGCCCCCCGACGCGGCCGCCGTGACGATGGCAAGCGACATCGAGCGGTTTTCGTCGCTGGACGCCCGGCCAACCACCGCAAGCACCACGCCGAACCCGGTGCCGGCGATGCCGAAGCCGACCAGCACCTCGAGCGCCCAGTGCTGTTCCGGCGTGAAGGCAATGCTCGACAAACTCAAACCCGTGGCAAAAACCAAAGCGCCGAGCACCAGCGCACGGCGGTCGCCGAACTTTTCGGCGATGGCGCCAAAAATCGGCTGTCCGATGCCCCAGGCCAGGTTCTGAATGGCGATGGCCATCGAAAATTCGCTGCGCAGCCAGCCGAAATCATTGGCGACCGGGATCTGGAACATGCCGAAACTCGCCCGGATCCCAAAGCTGATCAGGATAATAATACAGCCGCCGATCAAAACAGACGTGATAAGAGGCGCAGGGGCCGCTCGCATGCTCATCTCCTGAAACGTGTCAAGGCCTGGGAAAATGCAGGGAAACGGTCGGAGAATTCGGTACCCAAGTCAAATCGTATATTTTGCGATGTCGCATCAGCTTTTCTGATTGGAGCGGATCAGCTTTTCATATTTGCCGGTCCGGTTTAAGGCGGGCGCATGGGCGAGCGGATACAGGACATTTATGACCGGCTGGCGGCCGAAGGGGAAATCAATGCCGATCCGGCGCAGCATGCGGTCCTGCCGGTCCTGGAGGCGATCCGGGCCTATTTCGAAACCGAGCCGCCGAAGAAAGGATTTCTGGGCGGGCTGTTCGGCAAGCCCGCGGATGTTCCGAAGGGGGTTTATCTTTGGGGCGGCGTCGGGCGCGGGAAATCGTTTCTGATGGACCTCTTTGCCGAGGCCGCCCCGACCGCGGCGAAGCGGCGGGTGCATTTCCATGCCTTCATGCAGGAAATCCACGCCGGTATGCATGCCGCGCGCCAGCGGGGGGTGGACGATGCGCTGAAACCGGTGGCCGAGGCGGTGGCGGCCGAGGTGCGGCTTTTGTGCTTCGACGAGATGCAGATCACCGACATCACCGATGCGATGATCGTCGGCCGGCTGTTTCAGGCCTTGTTTTCGGCCGGCGTGATCGTGGTGACGACATCGAACCGCGTGCCGGATGACCTGTACAAGGACGGGCTGAACCGGACCCTGTTCTTGCCGTTCATCGACCTGATCAAGGACCGGATGGTCGTGCATCATCTGGAGTCGCCCACAGATTACCGCCAGCACAGGCTGGCGGATTGCGAGGTGTATTTCGCGCCCGTGACGCCCGAGGCGCGGGCGGTGATCGATGCGCTGTGGGTCGACCTGACCGGCGGCAGCTGGGAGCCGCTGCATCTGACCGTGAAGGGGCGCGAGGTGATCCTGCCGGGGTTCCGGAACGGGGTGGCACGGGTGCCGTTCTGGGAGCTGTGCGGCCGGCCGCTGGGCCCGGCGGATTATCTGGCGGTGGCCGGGGCGGTACGGGTGTTGATTCTAGAGGACATCCCGCGGCTGAGCCGGTCGAATTTCAACGAAGCGAAGCGGTTCGTGACGCTGGTCGATGCACTTTACGAGGCCAGGGTGCGGTTGATTGCCAGTGCGGCAGATATTCCCGAGCGGCTGTACATCGAGGGGGAAGGGACGTTCGAATTCGAGCGGACGGCGAGCCGGCTCAGGGAGATGCAAAGCGCCGGTTGGGGCCGCTAGCAGGTGCGCGCGTTCGTGGCGTTGGCCCTGCCCGATCCGGCTCTGGACGCGCTGGAGGCATTACAGGACGAACTTCCGGTGGGACGGGCGATGGCGCGGGGAACGCTGCATCTGACGCTGGCCTTCCTGGGCGATCAGCATACGGCGGCCCTGGAATCGATTGATGACGAATTGCGTCAGTTGAAGGGCGCTGCGTTCGACCTGAACCTGAACGGTGTGGGAGTGTTCGGGGGACGGCAGCCGCGGGCCTTGTGGGTGGGGGCCGACGCGGGGCCGGAACTGACGGGGCTGCGTGAACAGACCCGCCGGGCGGCGCGGCGCGCGGGCATCGAGTTGGCCCGCGAGCGGTTTCGGCCGCATGTGACGATTGCCCGGTTCGGGCAGCGGCTGCACGGCGACGAGGTGGCAAGGATCGGAGCGTTTCTGGAGCGGAACGGCGGGTTTCGCGTGAACCCGTTCGAGGTCGACAGGGTGACGCTCTATCAGTCGACACTGCATCGGGACGGGGCGGTACACGAAGTGCTGGCAGAGTATGGGTTGCAAGGATTTTACCTGCCGGACGAGTGAGTTCGCGCGGCTTCCCGAAAACCGGCGCCCCGTGGGGACGCCGTGACAACATCCGGAATATTCGGAAGTTCAGCGCCGGCGATCCCTTTCACATGAACCGCGTCGCGGAGGTTTCTCCGGGACCGCACGGATTTGCAGCGGGGTAAGCTTTGGCGGGTGGAATGGTGGGTTTTGGCCTGACGGTATAGTCCCAATCCCGATCGAGGCGGTTCGACGCCAAACCATTATTCCCTAGCGCGAAAGAAACTCTCGCATCCGTTCGACCGCACAGCGGATGTTGTCCTGGCTGTTGGCGTAGCTGAGGCGGATATAACCCTCGCCCAGCACACCGAAGTCGGGACCGCCGATGGTGGCGACGCCGGTTTCCTCGAGAAGCGCGGAGGCGAGTGCCTTGGCCTTCCATCCCGTTTGCGTGATGTTGGGAAAGGCATAGAACGCGCCTTTGGGCGGAATGCAACTGATGCCCGGGAGGGTGTTGAGAAGCTCGACGGTCAGCTTCCGGCGAGTGTCGAACTCGGCGACCATCGCGGCGACGGCGTCCTGCGGGCCGGTCAGCGCCTCGAGCGCGGCCCATTGTGCAGGCGCGTTGACGCAGGACCAGGCATTGACGGCAAGCTTACGCGCCTTGTCGTAGATCGCCCCGGGCCAGACCGAATAGCCCAGTCGCCAGCCGGTCATGGCATAGGTCTTGGACCAGCCGTTCAGCAGGATCAGACGGTCGCGGATCTCGGGGTAGGTCAGCAGCGAGACATGTTCCTCGCCGTCATAAAGCATCTGGTCATAGATTTCGTCGGACAGAAGGGCGATGTCGGGTCGGTCGGCGAGGCCGGCCACGAGCTTGTCGATCTCGGTGCGCGGGGTAACGCCGCCGCAGGGGTTGGCGGGCGAGTTGAGGATGATCAGCCGGGTGGCGGGCGTGATCAGCGACAGGGTTTCGTCGGCCGAGAAGGCAAAGGCGTTTTCTTCGCGGATCGGAACGGGCACGGGACGGGCTCCGGTGAATTCGATCATCGAGCGGTAGATCGGAAAACCTGGATCGGGATAGAGGATATCGGCACCGGGTTCACCGAACATCAGGATGGCGGTGAACATGGTGACCTTGCCGCCGGGGACGATCAGAACGTGATCGGGGTCGGTCTCGACGGCGAAACGGCGGTGAAGGTCCGCGGCGACGGCCTCGCGCAGGACGGGCAGTCCGGTGGCGGGGGTATAGCCGTGCTGGCCGTCACGGAGCGCCTTGACCGCGGCTTCGACGATGTTGTCCGGGGTTGGGAAATCGGGCTGGCCGATGCCGAGATTGATGACGTCCATACCCTCGGCGGCAAGGGCGCCGGCCCGCGCGAGAACGGCAAAGGCGTTTTCCTCGCCTATTCTGTCAAAGCTATCGACGGTGCGAAGCACAGCTTTCCCCTTTTCTGCAGATCTTCCGGGTTGTCGCGAATACCGGACGGGAACTCAAGGGCCTGAGAACGCGGTGCATGGGTCTTGACGAGGCGACGGCCGCGCCCTCGACATAGTCGAGGGACCGGTGAACGGGATTTTTTCGCGCCGGGTCTTTTCCAGCCGGGAAAGGCGCCTAAGTTAGAGGTTCTAACATTAAGGGAGCCACTGCCATGACCGACCCGCAAACCGTCTTTGTTACCGGAGCGTCGGGGTTTATCGCCAAGCATATCGTCGTGAAACTGTTGAACGCAGGGTACGAGGTGGTGGGTTCGGTCCGGTCGCTGAGCCGCGCCGCCGAGGTGCGAGACGCCGTCGTGCCGCACCTGACCGACGCCACGGGGATCGAGGACCGGCTACGGTTCGCGGCGCTGGACCTTGGATCGGACGACGGCTGGTCCGAGGCCATGAGCGGGGCGGACATCCTGATGCACACGGCATCGCCGTTTCCCCTGGAACAGCCGGACAACGAAGACGAGGTGATCCGCCCCGCCGTGGACGGGGCGCTCAGGGCCTTGCGGGCGGCGAGAACCGCGGGAATCCGGCGGGTGGTGATGACCTCGTCGTCGGTGGCGGTGATGCATACCGAGTTGCCGGAGGGCAAAGCGGCGTTCGACGAGGACGACTGGACCGACCTCGCCCATCCAGCGGCGACGCCCTATGCGAAATCGAAAACGCTGGCCGAGAAGGCGGCGTGGGACTTTGTCGCGCAGGAGGCGCCGGAGATCGAGCTGACGGTGATAAATCCGACCTTCGTTCTGGGCGCGCCGCTGGACGGGAATTATGGGACGTCGGTCAAGGTAATCGAACGGCTGTTGCGCGCCAAGGACCCGATGCTGCCGCAATTCGGCTTTCCCAGCGTGGATGTGCGTGACGTGGCAGAAATGCATTTGCGGGCGCTGACGCATGCGGGCACGGCAGGCAAGCGGTTCATCGCGGTGGACCGGTTCATCTGGTTCCACGAGATGGCCGAAATCCTGAAGGCGGCGCATCCCGACCGCAAGGTGGTCACGCGCCGCGCGCCGAATTTCGTGGTGCGTTTCCTGGCGCTGTTCGACAAGGCGATCCGCACGATCCTGCCGGTGCTGGGGCACCGCGACGAGGTGTCGAACGCGCGGGCACGGGAGGCATTGGGGATGACGTTCACCGACATCGCCGACAGCGTGCGCGCAACGGGCGCCTTTCTGGTGGATAATCGGATCGTCTGATCTGCGGCGGCCTTCGACCGTGGTCCGGCGCGGTGGACAGCGTGGAAACGGCAAGACCACGCAGGAGTGTTTCCGGCCAGTATCATCCTGCTCTACATCGCAGCATACCGGTCCAGAACCGCATTCAGAATCCGCCGTCTCGCGTCCGGATCGGCAAATCGCCGGCACACCTGCTGCGAGGCCCGGACCATCTCTCGGCACAGCGCCGGATTGGCCCGCGCCCATTCGAGCTTTTCGTCCAGATCGGACGCTCCGCGCGCCAAAGGCACATAATGCTCCCAGGGCTTGAACGCGTCCGTATAGAACAGCGCCCAGCCGTCCTCCTCCTTCAGCACCACCGAGTTCGAATTGGCCGCGAGGAAGAAGTTCGATCCGGTGTCATAGCCCGACAGGCACGGGATATAACGATACCGGAAGAACCACTCCGGCGGCCGCCTTTCGCCGCAGAGACCGGCCAGAAAGCGGTGCCCGGCAAGCTTTGCATGCTCGCCCATCAGCGTCAGCTGCATATCGAAATCCGGACGATCCGCAAAACGCTTCAACACCCGGTACCGTACCAGCCCCTGCAGCTCGGCCTCGATCTCGGCTTCGCGGTCCCGGGGCGGCGAGGTAGCAAGCTCGCCCAGGATCTGCGCCGCCGAGCGGCCGGCCCTCGCGCCGCAGCCGTCGTGAAACCCGGCGCGGCCTGCAAGTTTGCCACGCCATCCCACCGCATCCGCCTTCTGCTCGAAACTCAGCCGGTCGACCGGCTGCGGCAGCGCGAAGAGCGGATTACCGATGGAATGATAAACCGGCAGCGGCCACAGCACGACATTCCGTGCCTCGGGTCTGCGGTTATAGGCCAGAAGCGGCACCGGCGGATTCGGAGTGCCGGACGTGCCGTATTTCCGTGCATCCTCCATGTCGACATGCACCGGCAGCCGGCGGCACAGTCCGAGGATTTCATTCAGGACGCCCTGCACCCGGTCCAACTTGAACCGGTCGCCGCGGGTCAGAAACATCTCCCGTCCGCCAACGGTTGCGTTGACCATCGGCAGCGGTCTGCCCTTGGCATCGCTCACCCGGTCACGCCCGTTCCAATGGGCATAAACCAAGCTCGATACAGCTGGTGCGTCCTGCCCGGCGGCGGATGTGCCCCGCCCCACGCAATGCGCCGTGACCGCCGCCTCGAACGCCGAATCCCGCCTTGTGGAATTCCGTCGCGCCGGGCGTCGCCTGCGCAGTTCTTCCAACGCGGACCGGTTCCGGGCGGCCTTTTCGGCGTTCTCCGCGCCGCGATCGGGTGGCGTCCGCGGCAGAGCGTACCACGGTTGCAGGGCCCGACGCAGCCGGTCCAGGTCGTCGCGATCTAAATCGAAAGAGAAAAACCGGTCGTACCCCGCGAAATAGGCCGTCACCTCACCAAGATGCCGGTGCCAGTCGTCCAGCCAGATATCCGGCAAGTCCCGCGGATGGACACCCTGATGGTCGGCCTGTGCCGCAGCATAGCCGCCGTCCAAATGCGCCGCCCGGCTCGCCAGCCAAAGTGCCGGGTCCCGGGTATTGAGGATGAAGACCGCCTCTGGGAAGCATAGGTGAAGGTAACGGAATTCCCTGAACGCTTCGAACTTCGGTTTTCCAAAGCGGCCGGCGGTTTCCAGATCGGCGAACGCCGTCATCCGTTTCCACGGCCGCAACGGTGTTGATCCGCTGTGTTTGGCGTAAAGGATGTTTTCGGCGATTCTGCTGCCAAGCCCGCCGATCGCGGCATGGCCGTTGCGCCGAAACAGCCGGATCAGATGGTCCCCGCCGCACAAAGAAAAGCCGACCGCGAACACGATTGGCCCTTGGCGCCGATTTGCAGTTGTTTCCGCCATTGCAGCCCTGTCAGAGACATCCTGTCGCCCGGACCGTAATCATTGGATCATTTGCCTGCGAACGCAATCACTGCCGCCGGGGATGCGGCGACACCAGCGGCATCCGGTCAGCCGCCGGAACCGCCTGTCCACCGCGGTGCCAGCACCGACAGCGCGATCCCGCCCAGCACCAGAACAGAGGCTGCCACAAGTTGCCAGGTCACCGCCTCACCCAGAAAGACGACCCCGCCCGCCAGGGCGATCACCGGCACCGTCAACTGCCCGACCGCGGCCAGGCTGGCCTGCAGGCGCGGGAGAACGCTGTACCACAGCGCATACCCCATCGCCGAGGTCACGATGCCTGACATCAGCGCCAGCACGATGCCCCGCCCCGTCGCCGGCACCGCCTCGGGCGACACCGGCACGCTCAGGATCAGCAACAGGAACAGCGGCACCGACAGAATGAAATTCGCCGCCGTCGCCTGCAGCGGGTCGCCCGCGCGCGCGCCCACAAGCGAATAGATGCCCCAACCCAGCGCCGCCGCCAGCATCAGGCCGCAATGCAAGAGCGACGCCGCCGCGCCGCTGCCCGGCCAGACGAGCCAGGCCAGCCCGGCGAACGCAACGCCGGCGCCCACCCAGCGCAGAAAGGGCACCCGCTCGCCCGCCGCGACAGCGCCCGCGAACATCGTCACCTGCACGCCGCCGAAAAGGATCAGCGCCCCAACGCCGGCATCCAGCACCACATAGGCCAGCGAAAACCCCAGCATGTAGACCGAAAGCGACAGCACTCCGATGAGCCGCCAAGGTCCGGCCAGGGGCACCCGCCGGTCACGGATCAGCACCAACACGGCAAGCGCCAGGGCACCCGACCCCACCCGGTAGACCGCAAAGAGCAACGCGTCGATCTCACCCCCCGCCAGCGCCATCCGGTTCAGCACCGAATTGGCGGCGAAGGCCACCATCACCAACGCCGTTAGTAAAAACAGCCGCACGAAAGCTCCCCGTTGCATTGCGGCGCGTGCATTGCGCCGACACGCATCACAGTAGACCGCGCGTTCCCGCTGGCGTACCACTATTTCGTGACCGGCCGCGCCGGAAAGGGAACGGAGCCGCCGCCATCTCGACCACACCTGCCTCTCCGCTCCTGGCGCCCGGCGCCCCGAGCCGGACCAACAATACGCTGGGGCTCGCCTATATGGCGTTGGGCATGTTCCTGTTTTCCGCCGTCGATGCCCAGGGCAAGCTGCTGACCGCCACGCTGCACCCGATCCAGATCGTCTGGTGCCGCCAGCTTGGCCTTCTCTTCGCCGTCGCGATCCTCCTTGCGGTCCGCGGCACCCAGATCCTGAAAACCGCCAACCCCAAGCTGCAGATTGCCCGCGGCGCCGTGGCCGCCGGGTCCGCCACCACCTTCATCGTCGCGGTCGGCTTCGTGCCGCTGGCCGACGCCGTGGCCGTCAGCTTCGTCGCGCCCTTCATCGTTACCGTCCTCGGCGCCCTGATCCTGCGCGAACATGTGGGTGTCCGCCGCTGGACAGCCGTCACCATCGGCTTTCTCGCGACGCTGATCGTCATCCGCCCGGGGCTTGGCGTCCTGCACCCGGCGATTTTCCTCGTCATCGTCGCCGCCACGCTCTTTGCCGTCCGCCAGATCATCAGCCGCTGGCTCAGCGGCTCCGACCGCACCGTCACCACCGTCGCCTACACGTCGCTGGTCGGCAGCGCGATCCTGACCATCCCCTTGCCGTTCGTCTGGAAATGGCCCGCCACCGGCCTGGAATACGCACTGCTTGCCAGCATCGCCGTTCTGGCCGGCATCGCCGAGACCATGGTGATCAAGGCGCTCGAGGTCGCGCAGGCCGTCGTGGTCGCGCCGGTGCAATATACCCTGCTGATCTTCGGCACCTTCTACGGCTGGCTGATCTTCGCCGAGCTGCCGGATGCCTGGACCTTGAGCGGTGCGCTGATCATCGTCGCCACCGGGCTCTACACCCTTCAGCGAGAACGCCTCGCCACCCGCCGGATGACAAAGGAGGACCCCAAGTGACCATCGAACGATTCCTGGTGCCAGGCCAGATGGAACCCGTCAGCCACTATTGCCACGCGGTCCGCGCGGGCAACCTGATCTGGGTCTCCGGCATCGTCGGCCAACGTGCAGACGGCTTCATCCCCGAGGATACCGCCGCCCAATTCGACATTGCGATGGACGCGATGGACGCCTGCCTGCGCGCCGCCGGTGGCCTGCCGGAGCAAATCGTCAAGGTCCAGCTGTTCCTCACCGACATCGCCGACCGCGCCGCGATCAACCCGCGCCGCATCGCCTATTTCGGCGACCACCGGCCGGCTTCGACCCTCGTCGAGGTCTCCGCCCTCGTCGACCCGCGCATGAAGGTCGAGATCGAGTGCCAGGCGGTTGTGCCGGGCGACTGACCTAATACGGCGGATCGGCGAAGAACACCGGCCGGATCACCTTCAAAGTGATCGCGCCGATCCCGGTCAGCACCAGCGCCAGAACGAACAGCCAGCCCAAAAACGGGATCAGGCCGACAAGCCCCGCCGCAAGCGCGCCGACCCCCGCCGACATGGCCCGTTCGCCGATGCTGTCGGGCTCGCCCCGACCAAAGGCCAAGAGCAGCCCCACGCCAAAGGCATAGGCCGCGACGACATAGCCGGCGAATCCTCCGACGAATGCCAGCAGGATCATGGCCGGCGTCAGCAGCAATCCGATGATCGTCATCGCAAACAGCACCGCCGATCCGATCACCGCCGACTGGGTCAGAAACCCCAGCCACAGCGTATGGAACGGGCGCGCCAGGATCTGCCGCCGCATCCCGGCCAGATGCTGCGGCACCAGGGTCGCAATCAGTGCGGCCAGACCGGCCACCACGATCACCCCCAGAAGGAACCCTGCGATCACCCGCCGCCAGTCCGGCGGCCGCGGCCCGTCCCAGTCCTCGATCTTGCGCCGCTCGATCCGGTCCTCGGGCACCACCCGCTCCGGCACCTGCAATGTGCCGGGTTCCTCTTCGTACACGATCAGGCGGCCCGCGATTGCCGCCACCTCGCCCCACATGACCTCCTGTGCCGCCAGGCTGACATCGCCGGCCACCGCCGCACCGAATGCGACATCCTCTCCGGCCACCATGGCATAGCCGCCGACATCGCCGCCCAGCCGCACCTCGGACCCGGCGATCCGCAAATCGCCTCCGACGCCCGCGGCGGAAACGGCGCGGCCAATCACCGTCGCATCCCCACCCACATCGCCCGTCAGCGCAACCTCTTCACCCATTGCATAGACATCCCCGCCGACGGCCCCCTGCATAGTGACGTCCCGACCCGCCAGATGCGCGGACCCGGTGATATCGGCCCGGCCCGCAACGGTCTCGCCCGCCATGAAAAGATCGTCGGCTCCGTCCGCCTGATGGCTCAGCGAGCGTCCGGCAAGGAATGAGTCGCCGCCAAAGCCGAAGTACGACGATTCGTCCTCCGCGAACACGGGCATCGCGAAGAGCCCAACGAATACGATGATCAAGAACCGCGCCATGGCTTGCCTCCCTGCAGCGACGCGCGGCAGTCTAGGCGCCCCTGCGCTACGCTTCTTTGCGACACATCAATTCAATCGGCGCTTTCAGCATCCGCATTGCCCACAACCAGGCCGGTTGCCCGTCGAACGGAAAGGAACACGAAAGCTGCGTCAGCCCACCGGGTTTCAGCTTGTTAACCGCGCACCCCCGACACCATCGCGCAAAGCATCTCGAACATGATCGACACGCCCAGAAACGCCGTCCCGCCGCTCTGGTCGAAGGGTGGCGACACTTCGACAAGGTCGGCGCCGACGATGTTCACACCCGTCAGTTCGCGCGCAACCTGCAAGGCCTGGAACGAATTCGGGCCGCCCACTTCCGGCGTTCCGGTTCCCGGCGCGAACGCAGGATCGACAAAGTCGATGTCATAGCTGACATAGGTCGCGCCATCGCCTGCAATCTCCCGCGCCTCGGCCATCACGTCTGCGACACCGCGCGCGAAAAACTCTTCGATCGCAATGACCTTGATGCCCTCGGCCCTGGCGAAATCCCGGTCCTCGGTATCATAGGCCGTTCCCCGGATGCCGATCTGCACCACGCGCTTGGGATCCAGCAATCCCTCCTCCACCGCCCGGCGGAACGGAGTGCCGTGGGTGTACATCGTGCCGTCGAAATAACTGTGGAACAGATCGGTGTGGCTGTCGAAATGGATCATCCCCACGGGCCCATCGGCCGCCACAGCCCGCAGGATCGGCAGCGACGACAGATGATCGCCCCCCGCCGTCAGCGGCCGGATTCCCGCCCCGATAACAAGTTGATAAAAGGCCGTGATCCGTTCCATCGAGTCCTGGATGTCCGCCGGATTGGGCCCAACGTCCCCCAGATCGGCACATCGCGCCGCCTCGAACGGCCGGACCCCCGTCGCGCCATTCTCGGCCCGGATCATCGTCGACAGGTCCCGCAACTGCCGCGGCCCGTGCCTCGGCCCGGGCCTGTTCGTCGTGCCGCTATCCCACGGAACTCCGACCAGCCCAATCTCAACCTCTTGAAAACGTTCATGATCCGGCGGCACAAAGGGCAGCCGCATGAATGTCGGCACCCCCGCGAAGCGCGGCAAATCCATCCCCGAAACCGGCTGAAAGAACGCATCGTTCATCGCAAACCCTCCTGTGCCGGACCCTGGGCGCCCGGATCGCGATTTGCAACACGCCCGGGCTTCTTCTCGTCTCAAATACGCAATGTTCTCACCGAACAACCGCCGCTGGTGTCACCTCGGTGCGTCGCCTCGCAACCGGCAAAGCCGGCGCGCGGAAGCGCACATTCGGATCACGTCTCGTTTGAAGACGACCGCAACGCCACCACCTGCGCCGCTTCGCCGGGCTCCAGCTCTTCGAAGTCGAAATTGTCCAGCCGCGCCGCGCGCTTGCCGGCGCGTTCGGCCGCGGTGCCGATTCCTTCCAGATCGCCCCGCGCCTGGTTGAAATGCGTGTTCAGCTTGTCCACCCGCTCCACCACAAGCTCCACATCCCGGTGAAGCTGCTTCAGCGTCTTGCGGATCGCGCCCGCCTGCTCGCGCATCCGCGCATCCTTCAAAATTGCCCGCATGGTGTTCAGCGTCGCCATGCAGGTCGTCGGCGAGACGATCCAGACCCGCGCCGCGAACCCGTCGCGCACCAGTTCGGGAAAGTTGGCGTGCAATTCGGCATAGACCGCTTCCGACGGCAGGAACATCAGCGCCCCGTCCGCCGTCTCGCCGTCCAGGATGTACTTGTCCGAAATGGCCTTGATATGCGCCTTGACCGAGACGCGCAGCTGTTTCGCCGCCTCGTTCAGATCCCGATCCGTCCCGGCCGCGCGCAGCCGCTCATAGGCTTCCAGCGGAAATTTCGCGTCGATCACGATAGGGCCCGGCGGATTCGGCAGGTGGATCAGGCAATCGGCCCGCTTGCCGTTCGACAGCGTCGCCTGAAGCGTATAGCTGTCCCGCGGCAGCGCCTTCAGCACGATGTCGTTCAACTGGATCTCGCCGAACGCGCCCCGCGTCTGTTTGTTCGACAGAATATCCTGCAGGCTCAGCACATCGCCAGACAGTTTCTCGATATTCTGCTGCGCCCGGTCGATCGTCTCCAGCCGTTGCTGCAGATCTCCCAGGGACCGCGCCGTCCGTGTGGCCGAGCCCTGCAGGTTCTCGTTCATCCGTGCGCTGACCTCTGTCAGCCGCTGTTCCATCAGCTTCAGCATGTTGGCCTGGCTCGCGGCCTGCGCCTCCGAGACATGCGTCAACCCGCCCGACAACTGCTGCTGCCCGTCCGACAGATGCTGCACCCGGTGCCCCAGATGCGCCAGTTGCTGCGACAGAGGCTCGGTCAGCCGCGCCGACCGCAGCGATGCCCGCATCGCGGCGACCAGCAGGCCCAGGATCACCACCGCCAGCACCAGGCCCGCAATGCCCGCCAGGACGGCGGGATCGTCCAACGCATAGACCTGATCGCCGATCCGGATCATGATCGCCCGAAAAGCCTTTCGATATCGGACAGCTTCAATTCGACGTAAGTCGGCCGCCCGTGGTTGCACTGGCCGGAATGCGGCGTCGCCTCCATGTCCCGGAGCAACGCGTTCATCTCGTCCGCCTGCAGCCTGCGCCCGGACCGGACCGAGCCGTGGCAGGCCACGCGGCTCAACACCGCCTCGATCCGCGCCTGCACCGTCTGGCTGTCGCCCAGATCGGCAAGTTCGTCGAGAATGTCCCGCAGCATCGCCCCTGCGTCCACGGGGCCGAGGACCGCCGGCGTCTCGCGCACCGCGACGGCACCGCCCCCGAACGGCTCCAGGCACAGGCCGAGGCGCCTGAGGTCCTCGGCCATCTCCAGCAGCCGGGTCGCATCCGTCTCGGACAATTCAACGATCTCCGGGATCAGCAGCGCCTGCGCCGCCACGCCGGTCTCGGCCATCTGACGCTTCAGCTTTTCATAGACCAGCCGCTCGTGCGCCGCATGCTGGTCGACGATGACGATGCCGTCGGATGTCTGGGCGATGATGTAGTTTTCATGCACCTGCGCCCGCGCCGCGCCGAGCGGATGGCCGGTGTCCTCGGTGTCCTTCGGCACCTCGACCCGGCCTGATACGGCCGCCGCTGCCGGCTGTGCGCCGGGCGCCGCATCCCAGCCAAGCGGCGGCTCGGCCAGACCCGGCGCCTGCGCCGCGTAGGCCGCCCGCATCGCCCCGGGCGACGGACGGTCCATCTGATAGTGCCGGGGTCCCACCGGTTCCGGCCGCATCGCCCCCAGCGTGGCCCCCGCCACCGTCGTCGACGCCCGGTGCCCGGCATCGGCCAAGGCGTGACGCAGGCCGCTGACGATCAGCCCCCGCGCCACGCCCGGCTCGCGGAACCGCACCTCGGCCTTGGCGGGATGCACGTTCACATCCACCCTCTGCGGGTCGCAGTCGACGAACAGCGCCGCCGCCGGATACCGGTCGCGGCCGAGAAGATCGGCATAGGCCGCGCGCAGCGCTCCGTAGAGCATCTTGTCGCGCACCGGGCGGCCGTTGACGAATAGGTACTGCGCCACGGACGACCCGCGCGAATAGGTCGGCAGCGCGGCATAACCCGTCAGCCGCAGGCCGTCGCGCCCGGTGTCGATCCGCAGGGCATTCTCGGCAAACTCGGCCCCGAGGACCCGCCCCAGCCGTCCGTGCAAGGCGTCGAACAGGTCCCCGGTCTCGGCCTCGGCCCGGAACACCACCCGGCCCTCGCCACCGCCCGAAACATCGCGCAACGTGAAGCTCACGAAAGGCTCGGCCATTGCCAGGCGCTTGACCACATCGGCGATCGCCTGCGCTTCCGACCGGTCGCTGCGCAGGAATTTCAGCCGCGCGGGCGTCGCGTAGAACAGGTCACGCAGTTCGACCACCGTGCCGCCGGTCAGCGCCGCGGGCCTGGCCGGTCCGTGCCTGCCGCCGGACACCGTCATTTCCGCCCCGTCGGACCCGGCTGCTCGTGAGGTGATCGTCAGCCGGCCTACCGCGCCCAGTGACGGCAGCGCCTCGCCCCGGAAGCCGAAGCTGTGGATGTTCAGCAGATCGCTGCCGTCGATCTTCGACGTCGCATGCCGCGCCAGCGCCAGCGGCAGGTCCTCTGGCGCCATGCCGATACCGTCATCCGTCACCCGGATCAGCGTCTTGCCGCCGTCGGCAATCGTCACCTCGATCCGCCGCGCCTCGGCATCGAGTGCGTTCTCAACAAGCTCCTTCACCGCCGAAGCGGGGCGTTCCACCACTTCGCCCGCTGCGATCCGGTTGATCGCTGCCTCGTCAAGCTGCCGGATGACAGGGCGGTCTTGGCTTATCTGGGGGTTGGGCGCAGACATGCCACAACAGATAGCATGTCCGCATCCGATTCGACCACCGCCGAATTCTCAGTTCGTCGCCTCCAGCCCGTCGGGCTGCCCGACGACGACGAAATGCAGGGCTTCTGCGTCCATCAGCCGGGCGGCGACACGTTTGATGTCGTCCATCGTCACAGCGTTCACCCTGTCGTTGCGCGTTGCGATATAATCGATCGGCAGATCCGCCGTCTGCATCCCGACCAGAATGCCCGCAATCCGCGCATTGCCGTCGAACCGCAACGGGTAGGCGCCAGTAAGATAGGTCTTGGCATCCTCCAGCTCTTGCTCGCTGATCCCTTCGGCGGCGACCCGTGCCCATTCCTCGCGGATCACCGAAATCGCCTCGGCGATCCGGTTATTGGCCGACGCGATCCGGCCCACGACCAGATCGGCATAGTCCTTGTCGACCAGATAGGAATAGACGCCGTAGGTCAGGCCACGCTTTTCGCGCACCTCTTCCATCAGGCGGGAACTGAAGTTTCCGCCGCCAAGAACCTGGTTCATCACGAAGGCGGCAAAGAAATCGGGATCGTCCCGCGCAATCCCGGCATGCCCGAACACCGCCACCGATTGCGGCGTCTCGAACGGCACCACGGTGACGCCGCCAGGCGCCAGCAATTCCGCCTCTTCCGGTTCGGCGGCACCCGTGGCCGGCAGATCGCCGAGCAGAGTGTCCAGCAGAGCACCCAACTCCTCTGCCGTGATGTTTCCGACCGCGCCGACATACAAATGGTCGCGGCTGATGACACGGGCATGCGCCTCGACGATGTCGTCACGGGTCAGCGCTGTCACCGATTCGACGGTGCCGTTGTAGGACGACCCATAGGGATGCTCGCCATAGAACAGCCGGTCGAACGTCTGACTGGCAATCTCGTCGGGGTCGGTCGCATCCGACCGGATCGCCGACAGGACCTGCCCGCGCACCCGGTCGATGGCGTCCTGATCGAACCGCGGCTCGGTCAGCGCCGATTTCAGCAACGCAACCGACGCATCCTGTGTCTCGGTCAGGAACTGCGCCGAAATCGACAGCCCGTCGTCGTAGACGTCATAGTCGAACCGTGCCGCCAGCGCCTCGACCGCCTCGGCGAAGCCGCGCGCATCGAGATCGCCCGCGCCTTCCTCGATCAGCCCCGTCATCAGGTTGGTCGCACCGCGCTTGCCCGGTGCATCCAGCGATGCGCCGCCCTTGAACCGCAGCTCGAGCGCGACGAAGGGAATCGAGTGTTCTTCGACGAGCCAGGCCTTGATCCCGCCGGGCGAGATCACTTCCTGAATCTCCACCGCCGCCCGCACGGGCAGGGCGGCAAGCACCAGAACGGCAGCCGCCGCGAAGATCCTCATCATTGCGTCACCTCCTGCGCGCCGGGTTTCGTCAGCCAGCCGGTCACCGACCGCTTGCGGTCGAACAGTCGTTCGGCCGCCGCCAGCACATCCTCTTCCGTCACCGCCTGCAGAACATCGGGCCACGCCGCGATATCCTCGACCGTCAGGCCGGATGTCAGCGCCGCGCCGTACCTCCGGGCAAGGCCTTGGATCGAATCCTCGGCGTAGACCTGCGACGCGCGCAGCTGCATCTTGATCCGTTCGAACTGGTCCGGATCGATCCCCTCTGCCAGGAACTCGGCCACCGCCCGGTCAAGCGCCGCTTCGGCCTCTTCCAGCGACAGGCCCGGAACCGGGACGATATAGATGCCAAAGCTCGTGTCGTCGTACGAGATGCTCTGGTAGAACGCCGAGGTGTAGATGGCGGCCTGCCGTTCGAATTGCAGCTTGCGACCCAGGACCGAGGTCGCGCCATTCCCGCCAAGAAGTTCCGCCAGGATCACCAGCGCGGCGGCGTCTTCCTGCGCGCCGGAATCCCGTTCGGGCGCCAGATAACTGCGGATCACATATGGTTGCGCCACGCGCGGATCTTCAAAGATCAGCCGCCGCTCTGACAGCTGCGGCGGCTCTGACGGGCGCACGCGCTCTGCAAGACCCGGCGTCGGGTCCAGCGGGCCGTAGTGCGTCTTGGCCAGGTCATACACCTCGTCGGGCTCGACATCGCCCGCCACGATCAGGATCGCATTGTTCGGTGCATAGAACTTTCGATAAAAGTCCAGCGCATCCTCCAGCTCCAGCGTCTCGGCCTCGTGGCGCCAGCCGATGATCGGGATGCCGTAGGGATGGTTGAGATACAGCGCCGCGCGCCGCTGCTCGGCGAACAGCGCGCCGGGGTCGTTCTCGACCCGCTGGTTGCGCTCTTCGATGATCACGTCACGCTCGGTCAGAATGTCGGTCCCGGTCAGTTCCAGGTCCCGCATCCGGTCGGCTTCCATCTGCATCATCAGCTCCAGCCGGTCGGCCGCGACCCGCTGGAAATAGCCGGTGTAATCCCACGAGGTGAAGGCATTGTCCGACCCGCCGTTGCGCGCCACCGTGTCCGAAAACTCGCCCGGCGCCAGGTCGTCGGTGCCCTTGAACAGAAGATGTTCCAGGTAATGCGCGATGCCGGACTTGCCCGGCGGCTCATCCGCGGCGCCGGCCTTGTACCAGACCATGTGAACGACCACCGGCGCGCGACGATCTTCCAGCACCACGATTTCCAGACCGTTGTCCAGCGTGAAGGTGGAGACTTCAGCCGCGTTCCCCGGCAGCGAGACCAAACAGGCGAACAGGCAGACAGCGAGACGGCGCATGAGCACTCCCTTTTCGTGAACGATTGCGACGTAGTTACGCCGAAGACGCGCCGCTTCAACCCCGGCAACGCAGTTGTGAGCGGCGTCCTATTCCAGGGTTTGCGACGCCGGCGGTGCGGCAGGTGTTCTGACGCCGAGGCGCCGGAACCGTTCAAGCTCGGCATATTTATCCAGCGACTGCCGCTCATAGGCGCGGAAATAGACGTTCACGTTGAACAGCCGTTCCAGGATACGCCCGTCATTGCGGCGGCGAAACGCCAGGTCCTCGGCGGCAAGCTGCTGACGGATACCGCGCTCGACGCCATAGCGGCTGGCGGCACGGACCAGCCCGGCGTCGCTCGACGGTATTCCGCCGGCGTTCAGCGCCGACGGGCGTCCGCCCAGGGCCGCCACGGCGTCTTCGACCGGCGTCGCGTCGACGCGGTTGCGCCCGCCCGGCCGCGGCGGTGGCAGATCGGTAAAGTTTTCGGGTTGTTCCAGGGGCTTGTTCGGCAGGATGGCGAATTCGTCCGGACCTTGCGTGCTGGACACCGTGTTGAGCAAACGCGGCTCGCTGGTGCGGTCGCATGCCGTCAGCGCCAGCCCCACCGCAAGAACCAACAACAGTTTGCCGCCTGTGACCTGCATCGAAGGTTCCTCACACCCGTCTTTCGGGCCTGTTTAGCCGATCCCAACCGGGACGTCACGGGGTCTTCTCTTCGCCGGTGAACAGGATCAGCCCGACGGCGCCGATGAAGATCGAGATATCGGCGACATTGAAGGAATAGGGGTTGTCGATCCCGCAGCAGGACATGTTCAGGAAATCGGCCACCGCGCCATAGATCAGCCGGTCCACCACGTTGCCGACGGCGCCTCCGACCAGCAGCCCGGCGGAGATCCGCGCAAGCGGCCGGGTCTCGCGCCGCATCCACCAGAGGACCCAGCCAGAAATGATCAGCGCGATGGCGATCAGCAGCCAGCGCGTAAGATCGCCGTCGCCCGCAAACAGACCGAAGTTCACCCCGCGGTTCCACGCCATCTGCAGGACCAGAAGCGGCGGCAACACGTCGATCACCAGCACGTCGCGCAGGTTCAGGACGTGCACGACCAGCACCTTGATCAGCTGGTCGAGCACAAACACCGCGCCCGCGACGATGAACGGAATTCTCATGGGCGCCCTAGTGCCGGAAATGCCGCATGCCGGTAAAGATCATCGCCAGCCCCGCCTCGTCCGCCGCGGCGATCACCTCGTCGTCGCGCAGCGATCCGCCGGGCTGGATCACCGCCGTCGCGCCCGCCTCTGCCGCGGCGAGCAGCCCGTCGGGAAACGGAAAGAACGCGTCCGAGGCCACGACCGACCCCTTCGCCGGGCTCTCGGCCAATCCGCAATCGGCTGCCATCCGCCCGGCCTTCAGCGCCGCGATGGTCGAACTGTCGACCCGGCTCATCTGCCCCGCGCCGACGCCCACCGTCGCCCCGTCCCGTACGTAGACGATGGCGTTCGATTTTACGTGCTTGGCCACCTTCCAGGCAAAGCGCATGTCGCTGACCTCTCGCTCGGTCGGGCCGCGTTTGGTGACCACCCGCAGATCGGTCATCGAGATCTGCCCGTTGTCCTTGTCCTGCACCAGATACCCGCCGGACACCTGCCGCACCGTCAAGAGCCGCTCCGCCGGGTTCGCCAGCCCCTTCGTCGTCAAGAGCCGCAGGTTCTTCTTTGCTGCGAACACCCGCACCGCGTCGTCATCCACCCCGGGCGCAATCACCACCTCTGTCAGGATCTTTACGATTTCTGTCGCGGTTGTGTGGTCGAGCCGCTGGTTCAGCGCGACGATCCCCCCGAATGCCGAGGTCCGGTCGCAGTCGAACGCCCGCTGATAGGCCTCTGTCAGCGTCTTCCCATGCGCCACGCCGCAGGGGTTCGCGTGCTTGATGATCGCGCAGGCAGGCCCGTCGGCGGGCAGGAACTCGCTGACAAGCTCAAAGGCCGCATCGGTGTCGTTGATATTGTTGTAGCTGAGTTCCTTGCCTTGCCACTGCCTCGCCGTCGCAACCCCGGGGCGGTCGCTGCCGTCGGTATAGAAAGCCGCCGTCTGATGCGGGTTTTCGCCATAGCGCAATGTCTGCGCCAACCTCCCCGCAAAGGCCCGGCGCCGCGGGGCCGCCTCCGTCAGAGCCGAGGCCATCCAGCCCGATACCGCGGCATCGTAGGCCGCCGTGCGGGCATAGGCGGTCAGCGCCTGCCTCTGCCGGAACGCCAGCGTGGTCGCGCCGTCATGCGTATCCAGTTCGGCCAGCAACGCGCCATAGTCCTCGACATCCACCACGACGTTGACGAAGGCGTGGTTTTTCGCCGCAGCGCGGATCATCGCCGGGCCGCCGATATCGATATTCTCGATGCAGGTATCGAAATCCGCGCCCGCCGACACCGTCGCCTCGAACGGGTAGAGGTTCACGACCAGCAGGTCGATCGCCCCGATCCCGTGTTCCTCCATCGCGGCCAGATGACCCGGATCGTCGCGCAGCGCCAACAGCCCGCCGTGCACCGCCGGATGCAGCGTCTTGACCCGGCCGTCCATCATTTCAGGAAATCCCGTCACCTCGGCCACGTCGGTCACCGAAAGCCCCGCCTCTCGCAGCATCGCCGCGGACCCGCCGGTCGACAACAGCTCGATCCCCCGTGCCGCAAGCGCCTGCGCCAGATCCAGCAAGCCGCTCTTGTCGGACACGGATAGAAGCGCGCGGCGCACGGGAACGGGATCGGTCATCGGCGGGGTCCTTACTGCTCAGCCATCATCTCGCTGTCGTCCCGTTCAAGGTCGCGCACATGGCTCGGCGTGTGCTGCGCCTTGGCGAGCGTCCAGCGAATGCGCGTCGAATACTGCAACGCGACGGCGGATAGAACGATCTGTTTTGTCGCGCGGGGCTTCAGGCGGCCCTTTTCCAGGAAAACGCTCGGCTGCAGCGACAGCTTCGCCGTTCCGTCATGGCGAAACACCCAGATCTCGCCGCTTTTCAGCGCCAGCGACACTGCCGCCCCGCCCATGTCGATCTCGGCATCGACATCGGGATGCAGATGGAACCGGATGTGAAACGGCAGCCCCTGCAGCTTGACCGCATCCATCGCCCTGTCGAACGCCGGCTTGTCGCCGTCCGCCACGGTGGCCAGCGTGTCCTCGCCGGCAAGGCCCCGGCCGTCCTCGGACAGGTCCAGTTCGCGCACGTGGGTCAGACCGTGGGTCTCGACATATCCCTCATGCCCGGCCACGATCCCCGAACCGCCGAAATCCGCATTGTACCGCATCCGCACGTCCCGCGGCCGGTCGACCAGCAGATCGCTGGCGGATCCGGTCCCGAAACGCGACGACGAAAACCCCTCCATCGCCAGGGTCGAATGCGACGCGGTCGCCCGGCCCGCCCGTGTCCATTCGGCGCCGAATTGCCGACCGGACCCGCAGTTGACGATCAGTGGCCGGCGTCCCGACGTCAACTCGAACGCCAAAGTCGAGGCATGCGCCCACCGCGACGCGCCGCCCCCCGGCGGGGTGCTGGCATCGACGATCAGCGTCGTGCGCCCCGCCGACAGCCGCGCAAACCCCATCGCCAGACCGGGCCGGGATGCCGGCCGCACGCCGGAGCTTGCCAGCGCGTGGTCAAGCCGCCCCTCCAGCCCGCGCCCGCCGCCATGAAATCGCGCCAAACCGCCATCGGCATGTCGCAGCGCCCGCAGCGTGGGCGCAATCCGGTCGATTGCGGCGATATGTTCCTGCGGCGCGCGACGGCCGGCCTCGGACAGTGCATGTGCGGCCCAGGTCAGCAGCGTGAAGACCTCCAGCAATTCCTCGGGGTTTCGTGTCGGAATGCCGCCTTCGTCGTCGATCTGGCCCTTGCACTCCTCCGCCAGCGCCTCTACCGCAGGCGTCACGTGCCGCTCCATCCCGATCAGCGAGAGCCCGGCATAGATCAGCCCGGTCAACGCCTCGAACCGTGGCACGCCGTGCGAGGCGGTGCGCCAGCGGCGGGACAGAAAAACCGTCTGCTGACCCAGGGACCGATAGTAGCCGTCCGAGGCGTCGGGGTCCTGCGCGTTCAGAAGGAAGATCGCGTGATTGATCCAGCGGATCAGCCGCCGCCCCGTCAGATCCGGTGTCCAACCGGCGCCGCGCCCGTTGCCAAAACGGTCGATCCAATCCGCGGTCCAGGCCTGTGCCCTTTGCTGCGCGCGCGCATCGCCGGCCGCCGCCAGATCGTCGAGCCAGGTAAACCCGTGCATCTCGGCGACCGCGTCGGGCTCGGCGATGCCAAGATCCCAGATCGAATGCTCGGGCGCTTCCACCAGGCTGCCCGCAAACAGGAAGTTCCCGGCGCAAAGCTGCCTGCCGCGCGCAAACCGGCCGATGGTCCGGGGCTCGGGCTGCGAGACGAACCCGGCGGCAGGGGCCGCGTATGACGCCCGATGCGCGTGAAAACGGTTCATCCAGCGCGTCCAGCGCGCAGATAGGGATTCGTTTCCTGACACTGCCTGCCTTGCCTCGCGTAGAGATCGAAGGTGCTCTTTTTTAACAGCATACGCCGCCCGCAAGACTCTGTCATGAAGGAAATCGACCTCAGGCAGCTTTCCGCATCGCGGCGATAAAGAACCCGTCCATCCCGCCCCGCTCCGGCCAGTAGTCCGGCCGCAGACGCAGACCTTCGGGCACCTGCCAATGCGGTTCGATCCCGGGCAGCGTCAGTGCCGCCCGGTCCAGGGCCAGCTTTGGGCGGCGCTCGATCACCGCTGTCACCTGCGCCTCGCCCTCTTCGGGAAGCAACGAGCATGTGCAGTAAACCAACCGCCCGCCGGGCCGCAGCATCCCGGCAGCCCGATCCAGCAGCGCGGCCTGCAGCGCTGTCAGCTCCGGCAACCCGCCAAGGTCCTTGGCATGGGGCAAATCCGGATGCCGCCGGATCGTCCCCGTCGCCGAACACGGCGCGTCCAGCAGGATCGCGTCGAAAGGTTGCTGCGGCCGCCACTCCAGAGCGTCGGCAATCACCAGATCGGCCGCCAGCCCGGTCCGCGCCAGGTTCTCGCGCACCCGCTCCATCCGCGCCTCGGAGATATCGAGCGCCGTGACCCGCGCACCCGCCGCCGCCAACTGCAAGGCCTTGCCGCCCGGAGCAGCACACATGTCCAGCACCCGCTCGCCCGGTTGGACAGCCAGGATCCGCGCCGGCAGGGCCGCCGCCGCATCCTGCACCCACCAGCCGCCCTCGGCATATCCCGGCAACGCGCTGACCTGCCCCGCCTCTTGCAGCCGCAGGCTGCCGGTCGGCAAGACGCTGCCGCCGAGCTTCGCGGCCCAATCGGTGCCGGGCTTCGACGTGATGTCCAACGGCGCCCCCGCCGCATGCGCCATCTCCATCGCCTCGACCGCCGTCTTGCCGTAGGCGGTCAGCAACGGCTTGCGCAGCCATTTCGGCAAGCGCGGCATCGGCAGGCTGTCCCACCGGTCCAAGTCCACGGCCACCTTGCGCAATACGGCATTCACCAGCCCCGACATCCGCTTGGTGTCCGGCGAGTTCCGGCACAACTCCACCGCCGCGTCCACCACCCCATGCGCGGCCGACCGATCGACCGCCAATTCGACCACGGCCAGCCGCAGGATGTTGTGGCCCGTCAGGTGCGGCCGCCGCCGCAGGTACGGCCCCAGCACGCGGTCCGCCCGGTCCATCCACCTCAGGCAGTTCGCTGCCAGCCGTTGCGCCCGCGCCCGCTCTTCCGCCGGCAACGCCTCGACGGCCTCGGGCAACAGCTCCGACAGCAGCCGCCGTTCGCCGGTGATCGCATCCAGCAAATCGACCGCCGCCCTGCGCGCCGCCAGCCCTGGCTTGGTCATATGGAATTACCCCGCGAGTTGCCCAATTCCGCCGGGCCCGTATATCAAGGCAGGCACACCGGCAAGGATCGCAGCAATGTCAGACGACCCGAAATCAGAGCTTCCGCCCGCCGCGCAGCGTGCGCTTGCCGAAGCGGAGGAGCGGCGGAAAAAGGCGAAACGGCTGGATCTGCCCACCGAACTCGGCGGCCGCGACGGGCCGGAACCCGTCCGTTACGGCGATTGGGAAAGAAAGGGTATCGCGGTCGACTTCTAAGCGGGCGCTGCCGCGATATCCGCAGGTGAATGCGGCGTTGACGGCCTGCAATCAGAATTCGTCTGGAAGTGTGCACGATTTTTCGCCGAAAAATCGTCCGCGCTACCGCAGCTCGAGATCCGCCGAAGCCCCCGCGCCCTTGTCGGCGATGAAACGCACCGTATCGCCGCGCACCTTCACCACCTGGCAGTTCGCGTCCAGACCTTCGCGCCCGACAGAAAGGTCCCGGCAAAAATGCCCGTCCCGCCAGTGCCACACCCCGATGACCGGCTTGCCGAACGCCTTGCCCCGGATGCCGCCCGAGGCCAGTACGTCCAGCCGGATCCCCAGCCGTGTCAGCTGCCTGCCCTGCACCAGGTCCAGAAACGCACCGCGCTCGGTCACCGTCCGAAACCCGTCGGCCCGCAGCGGCATCCCCAGCGCAGCCGTCAGCAGGGCCAGTCCCGCCACCTTTCCGATCCTGCCTGCGCACCGTTCCATCCGCGGCTCCCGGGTTTCCGCCAAAGACCCTGCCCCGGCTCAGGTCAGGCCCAGCACGTCCATCATGTCATACTCGCCGGGCTTCTTGTCCTGCCCCCAAAGCGCGGCCTTCAGCGCTCCCTTGGCAAACAGCGTCCGGTCGCTGGCCACATGTCGCAGCACGATCCGCTCGCCCTGCCCGGCGAACAGCACATCGTGTTCGCCAACGATGTCGCCGCCCCGGATCGCCGTGAAGCCGACGGCCCCGCGCGTGCGTGCGCCGGTGATCCCGTCGCGCCCGCGGTCCGAGACTTTGTCCAGCGCCACGCCGCGCCCCTCTGCCGCCGCCTGCCCCAGCATCAGCGCGGTGCCCGACGGCGCGTCGACTTTCCGATTGTGATGCGCTTCGATCACCTCGATATCGAAATCCTCGTCCAGAGCCTCTGCCACCATCCGCGTCAGCTTTACCATCAGATTCACCCCCAGGCTCATATTCCCCGCCCGCACGACCACCGCATGCCGCGCCGCGACCGAAATCGCCTTCAGGTCCTCTGCGGACAATCCGGTCGTACCGATCACGTGCACCGCCCGCGCCTGCGCCGCGATTCCGGCGAACCGGACCGTTGCCGCCGGGGCGCTGAAATCCACGATCGCCTGCGCCTTGGCGAACGCCTCCAACGGATCGTCGGTCACCGTTACGCCGCAGGCCGCGCCGCCCATGGCGACGCCCAGATCCTGGCCGACCCAGTCGTGCTTCACCCGCTCGACGGCGCCCACCAGCCGCGCCTTGTCCGAGGCCATGATCACCCGCGCCAGCATCCGCCCCATGCGCCCGGATGCGCCCGTCACCACAATCCCCGGTGTTACGCTCATATCTCGCTCCACGACTGCCGCCCCTTCCCTAGCCGCTCCGCGCGCCCATGGCAAAGCCCCGCTTGCGCGCGCCCATGTTCGCGCATAGATCACCGGCCATGGCCAAACATCACCATGACAGGGGCAAAGGTCCCTCGCAGCGTCAGTTGCGGGTCGGCGAGTTGATCCGCCGCACGCTGTCGGACGTGCTGAACCGCGGGGACGTGCATGACCCCGAGCTGAACCGCATGTCGATTACGGTCGGCGAGGTCCGAACCTCGCCCGACCTGCGCGTCGCAACCGCCTTTGTCCTGCCGCTGGGCGGCGAGGGGCGCGATGAGGCGCTCGATGCCTTGCGCCGCAACCGGCACGAGCTGCGGCGCGCTGTGAACAAGGGCCTGACGCTGAAATTCTCGCCCGAGCTCAGGTTCGCCCTCGACGAGACCTTCGATCAGATGGACCACACGAACCGGCTGCTGAACCGGGACGACGTCCGCCGCGACCTCGGCGAGGGCTAACATGGCGCGCCGCCGCAAGGGACGCGACATTTCCGGCTGGCTGGTGGTGGACAAGCCTGCGGGGATTACTTCGACCGCCGTCGTGAACAAGGTCCGATGGGCCTTCGATGCAAAGAAGGCCGGTCATGCCGGAACGCTGGATCCGGATGCGACTGGCGTGTTGGCCGTTGCCCTGGGCGAGGCCACCAAGACCGTGCCCTATGTCACCGACGCACTGAAAGCCTACCGGTTCACCGTCAGGCTCGGGCAGGCCACGAACACCGACGACGCCGAGGGCGAGGTGATCGCCGAGGCCGACCTTCGGCCGTCCGATGCCGAAATCGAAACGGCCTTGCCGCAATTCGCCGGCGACATCATGCAGGTGCCGCCGCAATTCTCGGCCGTCAAGATCGATGGCGAGCGCGCCTATAAGCGCGCCCGCGACGGCGACAGTCTCGCGCTTGCCGCGCGCCCGCTCCATGTCGATGAACTGACGATGATCCGTCGCCCCGATGCCGATCACGTCATACTCGAAATGGTCTGCGGCAAGGGCGGCTATGTCCGCGCCATCGCCCGCGACCTCGGTGCGGCGCTGGGATGTTACGGCCACGTCGCCGAGCTGCGCCGTACCTGGTCCGGCCCGTTCGACGCCGAAGACGGCGTGTCGCTGGACCTGCTGGACCGGCTCGTCAGATCGCCTGAGCTGGACGGCTATCTTCGGCCCCTCGAGGACGGGCTCGCCGATCTGCCCGAACTGCGCTGCACCGCCGAAGGCGCCGCGCGGCTGCGCAATGGCAACCCCGGCATGGTCCTGACCTCCGAGGCCGAGTATGGCGAGGAAGCCTGGGCCTCGTATCAGGGTCACGCGGTTGCTGTGGGCGTCTACCATGCAGGCGAATTGCATCCCAGCCGGGTGTTCCTGACCGGCCATTGACCTCGCCATCCACGCCCCTTGATTCCGCGCCGGCGACCGGATGCGAACGGCAACTCCAGGCCGACTCCTACCCGTCACCGGAATGGGGCCGTGATCCAGGTCACCGCCAAAACCACGGAACACGGTCGCGCCAAACCACCCTGGCACAGTGCGCCGCGAGACACTGGCTGAAGCGTCGAACGGAAACCCATGGTCCCCGTTCAAACGGCTGCTCTATTGCCGTTTCCGGTGGTTTTGGCATAACCCGGCGATGATCACCCGCACCCATCAAAAGGGCGATGCCGCCTCGGTCGCCGTCTATTCCGATTGCGAACGCTATCGGTATGCCCTGACCCGGGTCTGGGACCCGGCCGGAAAGCGGGTGATGTTCGTGATGCTGAATCCGTCCACGGCGACCGAATTGCAGAACGACCCAACGGTCGAGCGCTGCGAACGCCGGGCGCGGGCGCTCGGTTTCGGTGCTTTCCGTGTGACCAATATCTTCGCCTGGCGGGAAACCGACCCAAAACACCTCCGGGCGGCCGCCGAACCGGTGGGACCGGCCAATGATGCAGCCCTGCACGACGGCAGTGCCTGGGCCGACGGGATAATCTGCGGCTGGGGCGCGCATGGGGGCCATCTGGACCGCGGACGCCAGGTCGAGGCGCTGCTGCGCGGTGCCTCGGCGCCGCTATATCACCTTGGCCTCACCAAGCACGGCCAACCGCGTCACCCGCTCTACATCGGATATGCCGTCGCGCCGAAGCTGTGGGAGTGATGTGTCGGTGCAGACGCCACATGGCACACCGGGCCACGAAAGCTCTCGCAGAGCTTGCGCCGGGTGTCGCAGCCACAGCAACTTAAACACGTGCCCGGATATGGAGCATTCCTGCGCCCGCCGGCCCGGCAGTCAGCACAAAACAGCAGCTACGACCCCGCCGGAAACACATCCGCCACGACCTCGGCATAGACATCGGACGCTGTCGCTCCGGGGGCCCCGCGCAAGACCGCGACCAGATCGCCGTTGACCGACACCAGCGCATCCGCGCCGTCCGGCGAGGGCTCGACCATGACCTCGGGCGACCCGGTCGGCAAGATGTGCGGATTCAGTGTCAGACGCAGAAAATCGTCACCCACCCGAAAGTCCAGGATCTCCGCCGCCCCGGCGCCGTCGCCATACACCCAGAAAAGATCCTGCCCTGCACCGCCCTCTGCCACATCGTCATCGTCCATGATCAGTGTGTCGTCGCCGGCACCGCCCGACAGCGAATCCGCATCGCCGTCCAGGTGCCAGGCGAACTCGCGGTGTTCTTCGATCACCCGCTCCTCGACACGGCCCAGATGGTCGATCAGGTCGTTCCCGTCGCCGCCAGTCAAGGTATCGCTGCCATAGCCACCCCGGATCAGATCGTCGCCCGCGCCGCCGGTCAGGCTGTCGTCGCCCGCCAGATCCGTGGCGTGTTCTCCCCCCTCGATCGTGTCGCCGCCCGGCCCGCCGGTCACCGTGTCGTCGCCAAGCCCGCCATCCAGAAGGCCGCCGGCGGCCGCACCTGCCAACTGATCCGCGCCTTCGCCGCCGAACAGCGCCGCTGCGCCGTCGCCCGCCGTCAGCGTGTCGGCGCCCTCTCCGCCGAACACGAACGCCGCGCCGTCACCGGCGGTCAGGCTGTCGTCACCCGCGCCGCCATCGACCACGGCAATGCCCGTACCGTGGTCGATCACTGGTGTCCCCTCGACCAGTCCAATGCTGCCCGTACCGGTCCCCGGCTGGCCGTCGTCGGCCAGTGACAGCGTGTCGTCCCCGCCGCCAAGCATCGCGTCTTCGGTGCCGTCGGCAAACGCCGCGTCCAGCGCCGCGCCCAGACCGTGCACCGCGCCGCTGTCGCGCTCGATCAATCCTCGCAGCGAAAGCCCGCCTTCGGGACCGAACACTTCTTCATTCGGATCGAGCCCCGGATCATCGCCGCCATCACCTGCCGGCTGGTCCGGCTGATCGGGATCGACCGGGTCAAGCCCGGGACCGCCATCGCCCGGCGGATCCGGATCCGGCTGATCGGGATCGACCGGATCAAGCCCTTCCTCGGCCTCCGCCGCCGATCGGACTTCTTCGAACGTCATCTGAATCGTCTCGTTGCCGGCCTCGGCCAGCGTCAGGCCGATATCCCCGCCCGGCACCGCATCCAGCCCCGGGAACCGCAGGGTGACGGCCGATTCCTGACCGACGGAAAAGGAAACCGCTGCGCCGCCGGCATCGCTGGTCTCCTCGAACACCAGCTCGTCCCGCATGCCGGACAGATCGACCCGTATCACGTCCGCGCCGGGCGCAAAGCCGTCGAACACGGTTTCGCCGGGCGTTGCATCCAGCGTATGTATCTTCCCAGGCGTATCCGGCGCGCCAGTGCCGGGCGCTTCCAGCAGGTCGCCGCCGGCTTTCGCGATACCGTTCTGATCGGCTGAATCGTCATCCACCGTGTCCAGAGAACCGGTCTCGACCTGCATCATCGGCATGGCCGCCAAAGGTAAAAGCCCGAGCAACAGCAACGCAGCTAGCATCGCACCCCTCCACACACACGCCCCCCGGCATGGGACCAGTATGGAACAGAAGGCGAACAATCCGAATAGAAAAGACGGTTCGTGGTTAACGCATCTCAGTTCTGCCGTGCCCAGCAAAGATCGGGACGCAGGCCGCGCGACGCTGCTGCGGATGCCCACGAAATAGGGCACCCGCAGGCGGCGATTGACTGTTTTCGGCCGTTCTTCCGAGGAGCCTAGGCGACCGCCAGGTTCACCAGCGCCACATCGCCGGCATCAAAGTCGAACTCTGCCGTCGAAATCCCGCTGACCTGCAACACCAGCACGTCGAACAGGAACACATCCGCCGCCGTCCACGGTGTCGCCGCCCTGTTCGCCCCTGACGACGTCCTCGCCGGTGCCGCCGAAAAGCAGATCGGCACCCTTGCCGCCAAGCAGCCGGTCGTCGCCAATGCCGCCGCGTGCGGTGTCGTCCCCACTCTGGCCATAGATCAGATCGTCGCCGCCCAGACCGCGCAGCGAATCGTCGCCCGCGCGCCCGTCGATGATCTGATTATCCGCGGTTCTCGCCAGGGTGTCGTCCCCGGCGGTTCCGTCGATCCTGTCGGGTCCGCCTGTCCCGGCGGATTCGTCACCACCCGAGTCGCCGTCGTCGCCGGACGTCGCATCCGGCGCCAGACCGACAAGCAGCAATGCAAAAACACCAAAAACTCCGATCATGACACACCTCACCAGGTCCCCATGACACCGAATTACAGTTAACGGTAAAAACGGTTTTCTCGCCAGATCATAAGTCGCAGCGGAATTCTCTCCTTCGGCGAAACAATGCCTCTGCAAAGGCGTTATTGGTTCCTGCCGGCAGGCTTTGCGTTCGGTTTCCCCTTTCCATCGCCGCGCCGATCCCCTATACGCCCGCATCCGCCCGGCGTTCGTCCGGGCGGTATCATCTCCACGGGCCCTGCTGGACGACATCCCGGCTTGCGCCATAACCGATCCGAAAGGAGACCCCGATGTCGATTACCGCGGAAGAAAAGACCCGCCTGATGAAGGAATACGCCACCAAAGCGGGCGACACCGGTTCGCCCGAGGTTCAGGTGGCCATCCTCACCAGCCGGATCAGCACCCTGACCGAGCACTTCAAGTCCCATGCCAAGGACAACCATTCCCGCCGTGGCCTGCTGAAACTGGTGGCGCAGAGGCGGAAGCTTTTGGACTACCTCAAAGGCAAGGATGAAGGCCGCTATCAGGACCTGATCAAACGTCTCGGCATTCGCCGCTGAACCGGAATGGCCACGAATTTTCGCCGAAAATTCGTCTCTCTACACAATTCTCCGGACCGGGCCGCGGTTGCAGATCACGATGAACTGCGACCCGGCCTCCAGCAGCGTATAGCCACGGCGGCGCACCTCGCGCTCGAACGCCTCCCGGCCGATTTCCCTTTCGACCCAAGGCACCGCACGGCGCACCACGGCGCCGCGTTCCACCGCCTTGGCGGAAAATACCTGCGCGATCCAGTCCCGACTGTCCCGGTTCAAGGTTACCATGCCCAAAACCTGCGCCGGGCTTGGTTAACATGAGGTTGCCGAAAGCGCCTGGCTTAGACGGTTGGCCCGGATAGACCGGACATCATGACCGCGCCGCTTGGCATATTCCTGGTCGCTCCGCCCGGCCTCGAACCGTTGCTGGCCGACGAGGCGCGCGAGGCCGGGTTCGATGTGCAGTCGACCGTCGCCGGAGGCGTGCTGCTGCAGGGAGCCTGGCCGGATGTCTGGCGCGCCAACCTGATGCTCCGCGGCGCGACGCGGGTTCTCGTCCGGCTGGCCGAATTCCGCGCCCTGCACCTCGCCCAGCTCGACAAGCGCGCCCGAAAACTGCCCTGGTCGGGCTGGCTGCGTCCCGACATCCCCTTTCGTGTCGAGGCCGCCTGCCGCAAATCGCGCATCTACCACGCGGGCGCCGCGGCGCAACGGGTTGAACGCGCCGCCGCCGAGGCGCTTGGCGCGGGGCCCGCCAAGGACGCCGCCATCGTGCTGAAGGTCCGGATCGAGGATGACCTGTGCACCATCAGCGTCGACACATCCGGACCCTTGCTGCACCGGCGCGGGCACAAACAGGCGGTCAACAAGGCGCCCATGCGCGAAACCCTTGCCGCGCTCGTTCTGCGCGCCTGCGGCTACGAGGGAACCGAACCGGTCTATGACCCGATGTGCGGTTCCGGCACTTTCGTGATCGAAGCCGCCGAGATCGCCGCGCGGCTCGCACCCGGCCGCAACCGGCATTTCGCCTTCGAAAGCCTCGCAACCTACGACGCGGACACGGCAGCCGGTCTGCGGGCCACGGCAACCGCCATGTCACCGGGCCATACCTTCCATGGATCCGACCGCGATGCCGGTGCGGTCCGGATGAGCCTTGACAACGCGGATCGCGCGGGCGTTGCCGAGTTCACCCGGTTCGCGATCAAGCCGATCGCCGACGCCGCCCCGCCGGACGGTCCACCGGGGCTGGTCATCGTCAATCCGCCCTATGGCGGCCGGATCGGCAACAAGAAGCCGCTCTACGGGCTCTATGCCGGCATGGGCGAGGTCCTGGCATCCCGGTTTCGCGGCTGGCGCGTCGGCATCGTGACGTCCGAGGCCGGGCTGGCCCGGGCCACCGGACTGCCGTTCCGGGATCCGGGTCCGTTTGTGGACCATGGCGGAACCAAGATCCGGCTGTGGCAGACCGGCCCCCTTGGTTGACCGCGCCGGCCGGAGCTCCTTTGACCCCAAGGTAAATTAGGCTTTCCCCGCCCGCGGTTCTCCTGTAAGCGGCAGCCATCTGAGACGTGACGCTTCGACCCCGGCGTGATGCAAAAGGATTGGGGTCGGCGGCAATGGGGCCGCCATGAAAATCGGGAGACCCGGGAACGCCCGGGAGCGCTCCCAAGAGGATACGATACATGTTCAACGTAACGACGAAATCCATGCAATGGGGCGAGGAGACTCTGACCCTCGAGACGGGCAAGGTGGCCCGTCAGGCCGACGGTTCGGTGGTCGCCACTTTGGGCGAGACGTCCGTCATGGCCAACGTGACCTTCGCGAAGGAACCGAAGCCCGGGCAGGACTTTTTCCCGCTCACCGTCCACTACCAGGAAAAATACTATGCCGCGGGCAAGGTGCCCGGAGGCTTTTTCAAGCGCGAGGCGCGGCCGACCGAAAAGGAGACCCTGACCGCGCGTCTGATCGACCGGCCGATCCGCCCGCTGTTCGTGCCGGGCTTCAAGAACGAAGTGCTGGTGATGTGCACCGTGCTGAGCCACGATCTGGTCAACGACCCCGACATCGTCGCGATGATCGCGGCCTCTGCCGCGCTGACGCTTTCGGGTGCGCCGTTCATGGGCCCGATCGCCGGCTGCCGCGTGGGCTATGAAGACGGCGAATACATCCTCAACCCCGAAGTCGAGGATATGGACCAGCTGCGCATGAACCCCGATCAGCGGCTCGATCTGGTCGTCGCGGGCACCAAGGATGCCGTGATGATGGTCGAGTCCGAGGCATACGAGCTGACCGAGGCCGAGATGCTCGGCGCCGTCACCTTCGCGCACGAACAGATCCAGCCGGTGATCGACCTGATCATCGCGCTGGCCGAAGAGGCCGCCAAGGATCCGTTCGATTTCCAGCCGCCGGACTATTCGGCGCTTTACGACAAGGTCAAGGCCGCCGGCGACGAGCAGATGCGCGCCGCCTTCGCGATCCGCGACAAGCAGGAGCGGACCGAGGCGATCGCCGCCGCCCGCGCCGCCGTCATCGAGACGCTGGACGAAAACGAGCAGGAAGACGCCAATCTGGGCTCTGCCTTCAAAAAACTGGAAAGCTCGATCCTGCGCGGCGACGTGGTCAAGACCGGCACCCGCATCGACGGTCGCGCGCTCGACACCGTGCGCCCGATCGTCTGCGAAACCGGCTTCCTGCCCCGCACCCATGGCTCGGCGCTGTTCACCCGCGGCGAAACCCAGGGTCTGGTGGTCACCACGCTCGGCACCGGCGAGGACGAACAGATCATCGACGCCCTGCACGGAAACTTCCGCTCGAACTTCCTGCTGCACTACAACTTCCCGCCCTACTCGGTGGGCGAGGCAGGCCGCGTCGGCCCTCCGGGACGGCGCGAGATCGGCCACGGCAAGCTTGCCTGGCGGGCGTTGCAGGCGGTGCTGCCTGCGCCAACCGACTTCCCCTACACGGTGCGCGTGGTGTCCGAGATCACCGAATCGAACGGTTCCAGCTCGATGGCCTCGGTCTGCGGCGGCTCGCTGTCGATGATGGATGCGGGCGTGCCCTTGAAGGCGCCGGTCGCCGGGGTAGCCATGGGTCTGATCCTCGAGGAGGACGGCTCTTACGCGATCCTGACCGACATCCTTGGCGACGAGGATCACCTCGGCGACATGGACTTCAAGGTCGCGGGCACCGAAAACGGCATCACCTCGCTGCAGATGGACATCAAGGTCGCGGGCATCACGCCCGAGATCATGGAAAAGGCGCTGGCCCAGGCCAAGGAAGGCCGGCTGCACATCCTCGGCGAAATGGCCAAGGCGCTGACCGAAGCCAGCGAGTTCAGCATCCACGCACCGCGGATCGAGACCATGACCGTGCCCACCGACAAGATCCGCGAAGTGATCGGCTCGGGCGGCAAGGTGATCCGCGAGATCGTCGAGGTCTCGGGCGCCAAGGTCGACATCAACGACGACGGCGTG